>OLPG01000006.1_pt1 | contig 207387 bp, 221 predicted proteins | sample 1672311 | NCBI WGS metagenome assembly OLPG01 (sample SAMEA3136670, study PRJEB25190) | human gut metagenome | biome: human gut; feature: human-associated habitat; material: faeces | place: Austria | collected 2013 | reverse complement strand
AAAAATAAGATATAAATATTAAATTATTTACATCTTAAAGTATACTTGTAATTTGTTATTTATTCTTTTTAATTAGTTTGAATATATTTATAAATATTAAAACTAATAATATTATAAATAAAGCCAGTATTAACCAAGGTTCTAGCATTCTATCAATAGTAGCAGTTTGTATCATAAATTCCCAGTCTGTTCCTCCAAATACAAAATCTTCTTTTTTCAAGCACCATAATGAGATTGAAATAGGAACAATAATAGTCAATATCAACTGAATAATTCCCATCTTCTTATCTCGTTTTATTAGAGTAAGAATACCAGATATAATACCTAGTCCTGTTATCAATCCAATTACCCAATCCATAATATTTACCTCACTTTCAAATTACTATTTATAAAGATAAGTAGTAATTATAACTTCAAAAGCATACTTACAATTTTATGTATTCTAATCTTTAAACCATTTTACTAAAAATGGCTTAATTAATTCGTAAATAAATATTGCCATAAAGTTTATTAAGAATACTATTAATATCAAACTAATATCTATTAATGTTATACTTATTAATTTACCAATAGGTGTAACAAACACTATGAGTTCAATTAAAAGTATCAATAGTAGTCCGTAATTCATCGCTTTATTAGAAAATAATCCCTGTTTAACAACTGACTCTTTCAAGTTTCTACAAGATATAGAATAAACTATCTCCTGTACAACCATTGAAAGAAGTGCTAAAGACATAGCGGTTTCTTGCCCATACATTTTTAAACTAATAAAGTAAGTGAGAACTACGAATATAGTTTCAATGATAGCTGAAGATGCGATACATGATTTTATAAATGGTGTAAATAATGGTTTATTAATACCTCTTGGTTTTTTATTCATTATGCTATCTTCACTCTTTTCAAAAGATAAACATATACTAGGAATAGAATCAGTTACCAAATCAATAAATAAAATATAAATTGGTAATAAAATTGTTGTTTTAGTAAGTAGTCCTATTATAATAGTAAATATTTCAGCAAAATTACTAGATAATGAAAATACAATATTATTTCTAATATTATTATATATTCTTCTTCCTTCTTCAACTGCTACAACTATTGTTGAAAAAGAGTCGTCCATTAAGACTATGTCTGATGCAGACTTTGTAACATCAGTACCAGTAATACCCATTCCAACACCAACATGAGCATCTTTAATAGCAGGAGCATCATTTACTCCATCTCCAGTCATTGCTACAATTTTTCCGCTATTTTGAAGTGCAAAAACAATTCTTTCTTTATGAGATGGATTAACTCTTGCATACACGGAATACCTTTTAACGATATTTTTTAGTTCTTCATCATTATATTTATCAAGTTCACTTCCAAGTATTGCTTCATTATCATTATCTATAATTCCCACATTTTTGGCAATAGCTATCGCCGTATCTATAGAGTCACCTGTAATCATGATAGGTCTAATACCAGCATTTTTACATAGTTCAACGCTTTTCTTAACGCTTTCTCTTGGAGGGTCTATCATTCCGAGAATACCAGCAAAAGATAAATTATTTTCTTCTTTTTCTAGTTCTTTAATATCTTTAGGTACATAATTCAATTTTTTATAAGCAAATCCTAAAGTTCTTAATGCACCTTTAGAAAAATTTTTAACCTTATCTAAAATCTCTTGTTTTTCATTCTTAGATAGATTTACTTTTTCTATTAAAGAATCCATACTACCTTTGCATAAAATATATACTTCATTATCAATTTTATTTAGAGTAGTAAACATCTTTCTATCACTATCAAAAGGTATATCTAATATTCTCTCACATTTTTTTCTCAATTTAAGAGAATCGATTTTTTTATTATATAGATATTCATATAAACAGGTTTCTGTAGGATCTCCTACGTATTTATCTTCATAAATAAGGCCATCATTACAAAGAGCACATATATAATTAAGCATATTCTCATATATTACATATTCTTCTTTAACAGTCATTTTATTTTGTGTTATAGTACCTGTCTTATCAGAACAAATAATATCTATTGCTCCAAGTGTTTCTACAGCTTGCATTTGTTTTACTACTGTTTTCTTTTTTGCTAAATTAGATATTCCAACTGATAATGTTATTGTAATTACAGTTGGTAACCCTTCAGGAATAGCAGCTACTGCAAGTGATGAGCATAGCATTATAATTTCAAGTATTGTGTATTGATTAATTAAAGCTAAAATAAATATAAAAATTAAAATAATAAATACTATAAATGTAATTTTTTTAGAAAGTTCTTTTATTTTTAATTGTAATGGTGTTTCTATTCTATCAATTTCATTTAGTGATAGTGCAATTTTGCCTATCTCAGTATTTTTTCCTGTACTTACAACTATACCAGTACATTTTCCATTAGTAATATTTGTTCCTAAAAACAACATATTTTTTTGTTCTTGGAGAATTAAGTTATTTTTTAAAACTTCTGAATTTTTTTGAACTGGAACGCTTTCTCCAGTTAGTGCTGATTCATCTACTTTTAAACTTTCACATGAAAGTATTCTAATATCAGCAGGAACTGTTTCTCCGGATTCTAAATATATTATATCTCCTGGAACTAATTCTTTAGTGTTTATTACTATTATTTTATCATCTCTTTTAACTTTACAAGTGCTGGTTTCATATTTTTTTAAATCTCTTAATACTAAAGTGGCTTTTTCTTCTTGTATAAATCCAACAATAGCATTTATAAAAACTACAAAAATAATTACTATAGTATCAGTATATTCATGGGAATAAAAATATCCATAAAAATATAAAAGTAGTGCAACTACTAACAATATGATAATCATGGTATCGTTAAATTGTTTTAAAAATCTTAAAATCCAAGGCATTTTCTTTTTGTTTATAATAATATTTTGCCCATAATCATTTATTCTTTTTTTCGTTTCTTTACTATCTAATCCATCAATATTACTGTTCAAAATTTTAAATATTTCATCTTCGTTTTTAGAATACATTATATCGCTCCTCATACTAATAAAAGTATACCATAAATGTTACTGTAAATGTTTCAACATTTATATTTTTTGTACTAATTCGTATTTTCATTATATATTTATATCATTTAGTAGTTTATTAATAAAGGTCGTCTGATTTCAACCTTTATGATTACATTTGAAATCAACTATCGGAATTATTTGTTTATGAGTTTTTATTAATTTGCTCTAACTTGAAATTTTTATCATAATAATGTATTATATGATTAGATTTATGCATTTTTTTAGTATGCATTAAAGGAAGGTTATATGAAAAAGAAGATAAGTAAGTTTTATAGTTCTTTTATAGATTTTGTTAAGTATAATAGACAGTTTTGTTCATATGTGGTTCTCTCTTTTTTGTGTACTTTATATATAAGAATTTATACAACCGGTAGTATTTGGATAAGCGCATCTGTTATTGATTTAGCTTCCATATTGATTATTGGTTCATTTGGATTTTTTTATAAGCCACAGAAACAATTTAATTATTATTTTGTAATGTTATTGTTACTTGATGTAGTGTGCATTGTTAATGCTGTGTATTATGATTTTTATAGTTCTTTTGCTTCATTTAGTTTGCTTACTGCTTTAGGTCAAGTTGGAGAAGTAGGGGATGCAGTTTTTGCAAAAATGAATGTTTTGCATTTCATATATTTGCTTGCACCAATTTCTTTTTTTGCGGTAAATAAGCATTTAACTAATAGAGATTATTTTAATTTTGTTGCTAAGTTTGAAAATAGTAAGAGTTTACTTAAGAGAGTGTTTATTTATGGATTATTCTTTTTATGTTTAGGTGCTACGATGCTTTCTGCTTCTGCTTTTTCAAGACTTGCTAAACAGTGGAATCGTGAATATATTGTTAATAAATTTGGAATTATTGTGTATCAAATAAATGATTTAGTAAGTACATTAAGGCCTAAGATTACTTCAATGTTTGGATATGACGTTGCTCTTAAGGATTTTACTGATTATTATGCAGAGAATACAATTAAGAAAAGTAATAACGAATATACTGATATTTTTAAGGGAAAGAATATTATATTTGTTCATATGGAGAGTATGACTGATTTTCTTATGAATACTAATATTAATGGGGTGGAGATAACACCTAATATAAATAGGCTTGCTAGTGAAGGGATGTATTTTAGAAATTTTTATCCACAAATTAGTGTTGGTACTAGTAGTGATACAGAGTTTACGTTAACTTCTTCATTAATGCCAGCAACAAATGGTACTGTATTTGTAAGTTATTATGATAGAGATTATGTGACTATTCCAAAACTATTTAGTGAGCAAGGATATTATACATTTAGTATGCATGGTAATAAAGCTTCTATGTGGAATAGAAGAGTTATGCATCCGTCTTTAGGTTATAGGGATTTTTATTCAAGTACTTCTTATGATATTGATGAAACTATTGGATTAGGTTTAAGTGATAAGTCATTCTTTAGACAAAGTATTAATATTTTAGAGAATATTGAAGAAAATAATAATAATTATATGGGTACTGTGATTACGTTATCTAATCATACGCCTTTTGCAAATAATGATAAGTTTGAGCAGATTGATTTAACAAAAAGCGCAAAAGTTTATAATGAAATAACTGGAAAATATGAAATTGTAAAAAGAGATTATTTGGAAAATACAATATTAGGTAATTATATAAGAAGTGGGCATTATGCAGATGAAGCGATGGGCGAGTTTATATCTTATATAAAAAATAGTGATAAGTTTGATAATACTATATTTGTGTTTTATGGTGATCATGATCCTAAGATTAGTTTAAAAGATTTTAATTATTATTATAATTATGATGCAGCAACTGATAGGGTTTTAACTGTGGAAGATGAAGGATATATTCCTTATGATTATTATGATAACGAGCTTAATAAAAAGACTCCATTAATTATTTGGAGTAAGAATAAAAAGTTTGAAAAACTAATTGATTATTATATGGGTATGATTGATGTTATGCCAACGATAGGTAATATGTTTGGTATTTATAATAAGTATGCTTTGGGAAATGATATATTTGAAATTAAAGATGATAATGTAATAGCGTTTCCGAATGGTAATTTCTTAACTAATAAAGTGTATTATTATAATTCTAAAGAAGAGTACAAGGCAATTAATTTAAATGAGGTTTTGAGTGATGAGTATATTGCTAATGCTAAGAATAAAGCAGATAAGTTAATTGATATTTCAAATGATATAATTGTTTATGATTTAATAGGGGTTACTAGTGATGAAAGGGATAAGAAATGAAAAAGAAAAAGATTGGTTTAGTGATATTAGTATTAGTGTTATTGTATTCTATTGGGGGTATTTATTATAATATAACTCATAGGGATAGTGTAGATAATAGTGTTAAGAGTATAGATAAGATTGATAAGTATGGGTATGTTCTTAAGAGTAATGCCACTAATTTACAGAAAGAACTTTTTAATGAACTTAAGACTATTTTAAATAATGATAATATAAATGATGATGCTTATGCTAAAACAATATCCAAGATGTTTGTTATTGATTTATATACTTTATCTAATAAGGTAAATAAGTATGATGTTGGTGGCACTGAATATGTTTTAGAAAGTGGTAGAGATAATTTTAAGGTAAATGTTCAAGATACTTTGTATAAGTATTTAGAGGATAATTCTGATGGAAAGAGAAGTCAGATTCTTCCAATGGTTGTTAGTGTTAGTGCTGATGAGATTAGTGATACTAAGTATAAAATTGGTGATAATGAAAGTGATGCTAAGAAGGTTAGTTTAACTTTAAGTTATAATGAAGATTTAGGATATGATACTAAAGTGACTTTAATTTTAATTAAGAGTGAAGGTAAGTATTATGTTGTTGAAAGTGCTAGTTAGGCACTTTTTTTGTTAGTTAGTACAGAATTAGTAAAAAAAGTGGTATTATATAGATGGATAATGGAAAATATAATATGAGATAGGTGGATGATTTATGAAAAGAATTTATATAGTTACGGGTGCTAGTGGTTTTTTAGGTAATAATATTATTAGGATGTTGGAACATGATGATAATGCAGAGGTAAGAGCTTTTGTATTAAATGGGGAATCTATAACTTCACTTAATAATTTGAAATGTTCTATTTATTATGGTGATGTTACAAAGGCGGATACTCTTAATTCTGTTTTTGATGGTTGTGATGGCGCAGAAATCTTTGTGATTCATTGTGCTGCGGTTGTTTATATAAAATCAAAGTATAATTCAAGAGTTTATGATGTTAATGTTAATGGAACTAAAAATATAGTGGATAAAGTATTGGAGTATAATGCTAAACTTATTTATGTTAGTAGTGTTCATGCTATTCCTGAGAAGAGTAATGGAGATTTGATTAGTGAGGTGTCTATTTTTAATCCTGATGATGTAGTTGGATTATATGCTAAAACAAAAGCTGAAGCTGCAAGATATGTTATGGATTCGGTTAAGGATAAAGGATTAAATGCTTGTATTGTTCATCCTTCTGGTATTTTGGGACCATATGATTTTAGTAATAGTCATTTGACTGCACTTGTTAGGGAAATTGTAAGGGGCAAACTTCCGATGTGTGTTAAGGGAGGATATGATTTTGTTGATGTTAGGGATGTTGCAAAAGGAATAATTATGGCCTGTGATAAGGGGAAAAAGGGAGAATGTTATATTATGTCAGGGGAGTTTGTTTCGATTAAGAAACTTGCCGATTTGGTTTGTGATGTTGTCGGCAAAAAAAGAATTAAGGTTGTGTTACCAATTATGATTGCTAAGATAGTAGCACCTTTTTATGAGATGTATTATAATGTTAAAGGAAAAACACCACTTTTTACTAAGTATTCTTTATATACGTTATCTTCTAATTCGAATTTTAGTAATGAGAAAGCGAAGAGAGATCTTGGTTTTGTAACTAGAGATATTACTGATACTGTTAGGGATATGGTTATGTGGATTTTAGGTGATTTTAAAGAGTGACTTTGTGTTGGCTATTTAATAGTCTTTTTTTTTATAGTTTTCATAGATTATTGTATGAGAAAGTGTTTGTATATATTGTTTGCTTTTTTGTTTTTAATTGCTTTGGCTTTGATGGTTAATGGTGCTTCTAGTACGTTTCCTTTGTTAGGTAAAACGATTATTTTAGATGCGGGACATGGTGGTAAAGATGGTGGTGCCGAAGTTGGTAATGTTAAAGAGAAGGATGTTAATTTAAGGGTGGTTATTGTTCTTAAGGATGCTTTAGAGGAAAAGGGAGCTAATGTTATTTTAACGAGAACTGGTGATGATGATTTAAGTGAAGATGGAGTATCTAGAAGGAAGAAGAGTGATTTTGATAAGAGGATAGAGATTATTAATAATACTAATCCTGATATGTATTTATCTATTCATCAAAATATTTTTGAGAGTTCTAAGTATCGTGGTGCGCAAGTTTTTTATGTTAGTAATAATAGTTATAATAAGCATTTGGCTGAGGTTATTCAAAGTGAGTTAAACTCTTTTACAAAAACTAATAGAAAGATAAAAGAGATGCGTGGTAAGTATATGTATGATAGGCTTAATCCTATGGGGGTTTTGGTGGAGTGTGGATTTTTGTCTAATTATTTTGATAGGACTAATCTTTTAAATGAAGGGTATGTTAAAAAACTTTCTTTGAAAATAACTCAAGGTGTTATAAATTATTTTTATTCGTAAATTCATAAAATTTTCATAATATAATTATATGATTTATCAGGAATGTGTGATATAATTTGATAATAGGTGAGACTATGAAGATGAAGGTCTTTAAAACAATTCAAGAACAAATAAGTATCCTTGAAAGCAAAGGTCTTATTATCGATGACTATCTTTTTACAGAAGATATTCTTATTCGTGAAAATTATTTCTTTATTAGTGGTTATCGTCATTTGTTTTTAAAGAGCCCTAAGGATCGTAATTTCATTAAGGGTACAACTTTTAGAGAGTTATATGCATTATTCAATTTTGATAGACAGGTACGAAATATTGTCTTTAAAAATTTGCTGATTATTGAGAACAATTTGAAGAGTATTATTTCTTATCAGTTATCAAAGAAATATGGTTTTAGAGAGAAAGATTACTTGAAACCAGAAAATTTTACTAAGGTACCAGATAAACAGAGACAACTAAGTGATACTTTAAAGAAGATGAAACGTCAGATTAGGGTTAATGGTGCGCAGCATTCAGCTACTAGTCATTATTTAAAGAATTATGGTTATATTCCACTTTGGGTTGTTGTGAAGGTTTTGTCTTTTGGTATTGTTGGTGAACTTTATACGGTTATGAAGAGGGAAGATCAAGAGGAAATTGCAAATATTTATGATTTATCGATTAATAATCTTTTAACTTATCTTCCAATACTTTCTAATTATCGTAATTTGTGTGCTCATGAAGATATTTTATATGATCATAGAACGCAGAAAATAATTGGTGATACTAGGTATCATGATGGGCTTGATATACCAACTACTGATGGTGAGTATATTTATGGTAAGGATGATCTTTTTGCTTTAATCATTATTTTAAAGCAGCTTTTAAGGCCTGAGGAGTTTCGTCTTCTTATAAATGAGTTAAGTTATGAGATAGATATTCTTTGTGGAAAACTTAAAGTTATTAACATTGGAAAGGTCCTAGATACGATGGGATTTCCAAGAAATTTTAGAGAAATATTAGATTTGTAGGAGGAAATATGAAGAAGGATAAAAGTAATGTTCTTGTATATGTTGTAATATTTATGGTGGCTTTAGGTATTGGTAGTATTGGTATGTATTATGCGATTAGATATTTTAAACCACTTAGTCAGACGGTAGTTAATAAGTTAGAGAAAGAGGTAACAGTTACTGATAATGGAATAGCTGATGCTGTTGAGAAACTTTATGATGCAGTGGTTGTTGTTGAGTCTTATCAAAATGGTACTATGGTAAGTAGTGGTAGTGGATTTGTTTATAAAACTGAAGGTGAGAAGTCATATATTTTAACTAATAATCATGTTATATCTGGTGCTAGTGAAGTTAAAGTTAAGTTTACTAATAATAGAACGGAGACTGTTAAAGTAGTTGGCAGTGATGAGTATAGTGATATTGGGGTTTTATCTATAGATAAGGATAAAATTATTAAGGTTGCGGAGATTGGTAAGGCTGCTGATACTCGTTTAGGTGATACAGCATTTGTTATTGGTACTCCACTTGCTTCTGAGTATTCTTGGACAGTTGCTAGAGGTATTATTAGTGGTAAGGATAGATTAGTTGAGGTAAATGCTAGTAATTCTAGTGTAGCTTCTTGGGTTATGAATGTTATGCAGACTGATGCTGCTATTAATAGTGGTAATTCTGGTGGACCTATTGCTAATGCTAATGGTGAGGTTATTGGTATTACTAATATGAAACTTGTTAGTAGTGGTGTAGAAGGTATGGGATTTGCGATTCCTATAGAGGATGCTATTAGTATAGCTGAATCTTTAATTAAGGGTGGTAAGATAGAACGTCCTATGCTTGGAGTTGGTACTTTAGATGTAAGTAATACTGATGCTTTAATTAGAGAGTATGGAATATCTTTAAGTAAGAATATTACTGAAGGTGCAGTTGTTGGTTATGTTCAAAAGGGATCACCAGCAGACAAGGCTGGTCTTGAAAAAGGTGATGTAATTACTAAGTTTGGTGATTATGATATTAAGGGTTCATCATTTTTAAAATATTATTTATATAAGTATAATGTTGGTGATAAGGTTGAAATTACATTTGTTAGAGGAACTAAAACTGAAACAAAAACGATAACCTTAAGTCAAACAGCAGAATAAAGGCTTTTAAAGAGGCCTTTTTTTTGTTATAATTTTGGGAGGTGATAACATGGGTTTTATTGGATTTGCCCTTAAAGGTAATTATAAGAGACATTATAAGAATTTAAAGAAGGTTTCTCAAAAAACTGGTAAGAGTACAATTTTAATGTTTATAGATACTGCGGTTTCAGCACTTGTTTTTAAGTCTGGACTTCAGGATTATTTAAATTATGAATTTTATAATAAGAGTTTTAGTGAGAGAAAGACTTATGCGACGATTGGTTATCAAAATAAGTTTTATGAGTTAGCGGCTAATGTTAAGTATGCGCCCTTTTTCTCAAATAAGGTTAATTTTCATAAGAATTTTAGTGAGTTTACTAAAAGAGAGTTTGTATCTTATGATGATGGGTTTTCTAAAGTTAAAGATTTTATTAGTAGTCATAAAGAGTTTGTTCGTAAACCAATTAGTGGGTTAGGCGGACAAGATGTTGTTAAGTTAGCTTCTAGTGATGTTAAAGATATGAAGACTTTTTATGAGAAGTTAAAGGAAGAGAATTGTTTACTTGAGGAGCTTGTTGTTCAAGATGCGGAGTGGAGTAAGTTAAATCCTAATAGTATTAATACGCTTAGGATAGTGACTAAGTGTATTGGTGGTAAGAGTGAGATTTTGTTTGCAGTAGCTAGGATAGGCGCTGGCAAGACAATTGCGGATAATTTTCATCAAGGTGGTGTTGGTGTAAAGATTAATACTGCTAAAGGAATTTTAGAGGGTGAAGCAATAGATAAAGAGGGGAATGTTTCTAAAGAGACTAGTGTTACTCATGTTAAAGTAAATGGTTATAAGATTCCATACTGGAAAGAGATTAAGAAGATGGTTAATAAGGCAGCTAAGGTAAATGATAATGTTAATGTTATTGGTTGGGATGTTGCAATTAGTAAAGATGGACCACTTATTATTGAGGGTAATAGAGGCCCTGGTATGGATCTTGTACAAGTTTTATATAAAAGAGGGGTTAAGCCTGATTTAGAGAAGGTTAAAAAGGAGATTATTGCTTATCAAAAGGGCAGATAGAGGGAAGATGATGTTATGTTAAAGGCAGGAATTGTAGGGTTACCTAATGTTGGTAAGAGTACGTTATTTAATGCGATTACGAAGAAAAATATATTAGCAGCTAATTATCCATTTGCGACGATTGATCCGAATGTAGGGGTTGTTACTGTACCAGATGAAAGGCTTGCTTATTTAGAAAATTTATATATGCCAGAGAGAACTATACCAACTACTTATGAGTTTACAGATATTGCTGGGCTTGTTAAGGGGGCATCTAATGGTGAAGGGCTCGGTAATAAGTTTTTAAGTCATATTAGAGAAGTGGATGCAATTGTTGAGGTTGTTAGATGCTTTGAAAATGGTGATATTATTCATGTTGAGGGAAGTGTTGATCCTATTAGGGATATTGAGATAATTAATGTTGAGTTAATAATTTCTGATTTAGAGATTGTCCAAAATAGGATTGGTAAGATTGCGAAAAAGTGTGAGATGACTAAGGATAAGGCTGAACTTTTAGAGTTTCAAACTCTTAAGAAGTGTGAAGAGGCGTTACTGCAAAATATTCCACTTAGAAGATTGGACTTATCTAAGGAAGAGAGACAGATTTTAAAAGCTTTTTGCTTTATTACTTTGAAGCCGATTATATATATGACTAATGTTAATGAGGATGATGCTATAGTAGGCCATAATAAGTATACAGATATGGTTAGTGAGTATGCTTCTAAAGAGGATGCTAGTGTAATTGTTGTGTGTGCGAAGATGGAAAGTGAGCTTGCAGAGTTAAATGAGGATGATAAGAAGGAGTTTTTAAAAGAAATGGGTATTACTTCTTCTGGTTTAGATAAACTAATATATGCAACTTATGATTTACTTGGGTTACAAACATTTTTTACTTCTGGAAAAGATGAGTGCAGAGCATGGACTTTTAAGAAGGGCATGAAAGCACCAGAATGTGCAGGAATAATTCATAGTGATTTTGAACGTGGATTTATTAAAGCAGAGGTTATGTCATTTGATGATTTGAAGAATTGTGGAAGTGAACTTAAGGTTAAGGAAGCTGGTAAGATGCGTTTAGAGGGTAAGGAATATTTAATGCAAGATGGGGATATTTGTTACTTTAGATTTAATGTGTAGGAGGATTAATGTGCGGATTTTGCGGATTTAATGATAAGAGGTCTAAGAAAGACAAAAAGAAGATTATTAAGAGTATGGCGGATAGGATTATCCATAGAGGACCAGATAGTGATGGTTATTATGTTGATAATGATGTTGCGCTTGGTTTTAGAAGGTTATCTATTATTGATTTAAAGGGTGGTAGTCAACCTATATATAATGAAGATAATACGATTGCAATAACTTTTAATGGAGAGATTTATAATTATCAAAGTTTGCGTGAGGATTTAATTAAGTGTGGTCATAAGTTTAGAACTAATACAGATACTGAGGTAATTGTTCATGGATATGAAGAGTGGGATACTGAGGTATTTAATAAGTTACGTGGAATGTATGGAATTATAATTTATGATATAAATAAGAAGAAAATAATTGGGGCAAGAGATATTTTTGGAATTAAACCATTTTATTATTATAAGAATGATGGATTATTTATGTTTGCTTTAGAAATTAAATCTTTTTTATCACATCCTGATTTTAAGAAAGAGTTAAATGAGAAGGTACTTAGTTTGTATTTATCGTATGGAACTAATCATATGGAAGAGACTTTCTTTAAGTATACTTATAAGTTAAGACCTGGACATTATTTTGTTTATGAGAATGATAAGTTAGAAGTTAAAGAGTATTTTAAACTTAAGTATGAAAAGGAAGATAAACCTTTTGATGAGTATGAGAAAGTTTTGAAGGAAACTATTGAAAGCTCAATTAAGTATCATCAGATAAGTGATGTTGAAGTTGGTTCTTATTTAAGTGGTGGAGTTGATTCATCTTATGTAGTTGCTGAGGCTAGACCTAATAAGACGTTTACAGTAGGGTTTGATGGTAAAGGTTTTTCAGAGATTGAGTATGCTAAGGATTTGTCTGATTATTTTAAGATTAAGCATTATTCTAAGGTGATAAGTGCTGATGAGTTTTTTGATATTTTACCTACTGTAGAGTATCATTTGGATGAGCCTAGTGCGAATGTGTCAGCTGTGCCGTTATATTTTTTAAGTAAGCTTGCTAGAAAAGAGGTTAAGGTTGTCCTTTCTGGTGAGGGTGCTGATGAGATGTTTGGCGGATATAATGAGTATAATCTTGAAGGATTAGAGAAATTTTATGATAAGGTGCCTTTATTTTTAAGAAGAGGTATTGGTAATATTACGAAAAATCTTCCTTATTTTAAGGGGAAACATACAATTCTTAAGTATAGTAAGCCTTTAGAAGAGAGATATTATAATAAGACAGAGATGTTTTTAAGTAAGGATGCACAAGCAATACTCAAGCCTAAGTATAGGACTGATTTATCACCATTTGATTTATGTACTCCTTATTATGATGAGGTTAAGGGTAAGGATGATGTTCAAAGAAAGATGTATATTGATTTGAATTTCTGGTTACCTAATGATATTTTGCTTAAGGCTGATAAGATGAGTATGGCAAATTCGGTTGAACTTAGGGTACCATTTTTAGATAAAGAGGTTTGGAAGTTATCACAGAAGATACCAACAAAGTATATGGTTCGTGATGGACAGACTAAGTATATTTTTAGAAGGATAGCAGATGAGAAGATACCGGAGGAGTGGGCTAAGCGTAAGAAGAAGGGATTTCCAGTTCCTTTTGGTAAATGGATAAGAGAAGAGAAGTATTATAATAAAGTTAAGGATTTATTTAATAGTGATTTTTCAAAAGAGTTTTTTGATAATGAGGCGATTAATAAGTTATTGGATGAGCATTATCATGGTGCAGTTTATGGGAAACAAATTTATACTATTTATGCATTTTTAACTTGGTATCAAAGATTTTTTATTACAGAAAAGTGATTTTAATGGATCACTTTTTTGTTTGATTGATTTTTTTATAAAAGTTTGCTATTATAAAATCATTGATTGGGGGCTTATTTTATGATAAGTAGTAAGAAAGATTATATGGAGAAATTTGCTAGTGAAGTTAATGAGACTTTAAAGAATTCACGTAAGTGGAAGAGACATTATGTAACTGATTTAAAGATTAGTGATAGTGCTAAGATGGTTATAGCTGATATGGATGCTTTTCATAATCATTCGTTTGCGGTTGAGGTTTATTTAAGAAACAAGGATAATTTAGATAAGACTGCACTTCTTTATCGTGGTAATAAGATTACTTATGGTGATATGTTTGATAAGGTGTATGCTTATGCGAAGAGTTTGAAAACTATGGGTTATGGTGCTGGTAGTGAGGTTCCTGTTTGTGCTACTAATATTCCAGAGTTTGTATATTTATTTTTAGCTACTAATTTAATTGGGGCTAAACTTAATTCTATGGGTGAGTGGTTTGATAAGGATTATACTAAATTTATTTTAGAACATTCTAAGAGTAATACTATTTTTATTAGTGATGATGTTTATGATATGGTTAAGGATAAGATAGATGAGAGTAGTATAAGTAATGTGGTTGTTTTGTCTTTAGCTGATTCTTTAAAGGGCGGTAATCCTTATGAGGAGATTGATGATAAGTTTCATCCTGGATTATTTGATAGTAAAGTTTCTAAGATTAGAGAAGAAAGTAGTAAAACAGTTATGTCTTCAAAGGATTTTGAGGGTATTGGAATAAATTATGATGATAATGTTGTTAATGATAGTGAGTTAGATGATCCTGCAGTTATTACTTATACTAGTGGTACTACTAATCCTGGAGTTCCTAAAGGGGTACTTCATAGTAATAGAAGTTATGCGACTATTGCTAGGTTTAAGGATAGAGATATAACTAATTTAACTAATATGGATGGTATTAAGTCTTTGTGTCATATTCCTGTTTATACACATATGGAGTTGTGTACTTTGATGGATGGATTGTTTCACGGGTGCACTTTATGTTTGGAGCCAGTTTATGATAAGGATTTCTTTAAGTATTCAGTTATAATGCATAGAGCTAATTATCAGCCTGGAAGTCAAGGATTTAATTATGATTTGTGTTATGCTTTAGAGCATGATGAGGAGTTTAGAAGATTATGCGATGGCCTTGCTGGTGATGGTTATCGTAATGGACAACTTGGTGAGTTAATTGCTCCAACGATTACTGGCGAAGGTATGGATAAGGGTAGTGAGAAGTACTTTAATAAAGTGGCACGTAAGCATAAGTTTGGAGTTAAGAAATTACATTTTCCAGTTTGTTATTCAATTGGTGGAGGAACTGGAGAAGCAAGTGGAGTATTTACAACATTATTTAAGAGTTATATGGAAAAGTTGCCACCTTATACTTTTAGTAAGGAAGGAATAGGTCTTAATGTGTTACCTTTTGCTGAGGTTGTAATTTTGGATGAACAGGGAAATTATCGTAAACCTGGTGATAAAGGGCTTATTGGTGTTAAGAGTCCTTGTGATATGATGGGTTATTATTATACTGGTGATGATTTTTCTAAGTTGCATGTTGATAGTCCATATATTGAGGCTGAGGATGGCAGAAGATTTTTAGTTATGAGTAATGTTGCTTATATGACTAAAAGTGGTAGCGTTAAGATTAAGGATAGACTTAATAATAATGTTATTCTTGATGATGGAGAGGTTATTCCTGTATATGAGATTTGTGATGCAGTTTTAGATGATACTAAGAATATTATGACAGGTTCTTTTGTTAAGATTAACGATGAGTATATTGGTGAGGCTTATGTTATGCATATTATATTACAACCTGAAGCAAATAAAGAGAAAGCCCTTGCTAGTTTAAGTAAGAGATTGAAATCTAAGTTTAGCCCAGAGTTGTTAGATAAGTTATATGTACGTGTTAGAAGTATAGAAGAAGGTTTTCCAGTTGCACCTAGTGGTAAGAGAGATATTCATCCTTTGATTGAGGAAGGTTATAGTTCTAAGTGTTTAAGTGTGAAGAATCTTTTATATGTTAATACTAAAGGTAAAGATAAAGTCTTAAAGAAATAGACTTATCTTTTTTTTTGTGATAATATTTTATTATAGGAGGCTTGTATGAAATATATTTATATTATTGGTTTTTCACTTATTTATTCGTTTGTTTTAAATTTGGTTTATTTTAAGAAGAATCATTTACAGACGAGAGAGACAAAATATTATTCTATTTTGCTTATTGTTAATTTAATTGGGCTTGTTGGAGAGACTATGTGTTCTATTGTTGGGTTTACTTTTCCAGAAAATAGTCCGATATCTCATTTTTTTACAAAGACTTTTATGAGTACTTTAACTTGTTTTACCATTATGATGAGTCTTTATATTTATTCGTTGTGTTTAAGTGATAAAGAAAGTATTTTTGATAAGGTTAAAAAATTTAGTTTGGCATTTTTGATTTTTAGTATTTTTGTAATTTTTGCTTTACCGATTACTACAGCGGTAGGTTTTGCGACTGGACCATCTTGTGATTATGTTTATAATGTAGGTACAGTTCTTATTACACTTAGTATTATTACGACGTTAGTTTGTTTTAAGAAGATTGATATTACAAAAGTAATTCCATTTTTTGCTTTTACGGTTTTTAATATTGTAATTGCGTTTATTCAAAGACTTAATCCGCAGGTTACTCTTACTACTTCTATGGAAACTTTAGTACTATTTATTATGTATTTTACTATTGAGAATCCTGACTTAAAATTACTTGCTGAGGTACAGAAGGCGAGAAATTTATCTGAGCAGACTAGTAATGAGAAGAGTAATTTTCTAAATGTTGTTACGATGGATATTAAGGATAAGCTTGATAAAGTAGAGGTTATAAGTAATAATATTGCTTCTTTAACTAAGAATAAAGATATTTTATATGAAGTAAGTGAACTTAATAATATTGTTAATGTTTCTAGAAATAATATTAGGCAGACAATTGATATTTCGTCATTAGATTCTAAGTATATTAAGAATATTAAGAATAAGTATAATGTAAAGTTACTTTTGGATGGTGTATATTTAAGTAGTAAAGAAAAAGCACATGATGGAGTTGATTATAGATTTGTTTTAAGTGAAGGAATGCCAGAGTTTTTATTTGGAGATTCAATGAAGGTTAAGCAGATATTAAATTCTGTTTTGGATAATGCTTTAAAGTATACTAATAAGGGTTTTGTTGAGTTTAGAGCTAGTGCGATTATTAAGTATGATGTGTGCAGACTTATTTTGGTTGTTGAGGATTCTGGATGTGGTATTGATATTTTAAAGCATAATGAGATTATGACTAATCATAATGAGATGAGTGATAGTGATATTGAAAATATTGATAATAAGATAGTTAGTCTTTCTGTTGTTCGCAAGATGCTTAATTTACTAGGAGGTACTATATCAATTAATAGTGAGAATGGTAAAGGTACTAAAGTACAGATTATCTTGGATCAAAGAATAGCTTTTGGGGAGAAGTCTAGTGAAGATAAGGTTATAGATAAGTATAATGAAACTTTACTTAGTAAGAAACGTATAGGGGTTGTTAGTTTAAGTGATAAAAGTGTAAAGGTTATTAAGAATACTTTAAAGAGAGATTGTGATGTTCATATTTTTGATGTTACTTTGGATTTACTTAATGAACTTAGAAGTGAAGTACGTTATGATTTAGTATTTATTGATGAGGATATGGAGAAAATAGATGCTAGAAGTTTTATTTATAAGATAAAGAAGGAGGGCATAGAGTGCCCAGTGATTGTGCTTTGTAATGAGATTAATTTTAATATGAAGAAGGAACTTCTTAATGATGGTTTTACAGGAGTTATGAGTAAAAACCTTAGTAAAGATGATGTAAAAGAGTGTGTAAATAAATTATAATTCGACAAAAGTTTACGTTTATTTACAATAGTTTACAAAATAATTTCTATGGTTATGACGAAGTTTGTATTATAATTGATTTGTGTGTTAGTACGATATGGAAAATTAAAGAATGAATAAAATACGTGTTTTTATAGTTGATGATAGTAGTGATGCTGTTAGTGACGTAAAGAAGTATTTTAGTGATTGTGGTGATATTGAGGTCGTTTTAAGTGCAAATGATGGAGTAGAGGCAGTTAAAATAATTGAAGAGCGTGCACATGATTTTGATGTACTTATCATGGATTTAATTATTCCAAAGTTGGATGGTTTAAGTGTTTTAGAAACTATTCGTAAGAAGGGGATAAATGTTAAGAGTAATGTTACTACTAATATAAACTCTACTTTAATTATTAATAAATGCATGGATGAGGGTGTTAACTATTATATGCTTAAGCCTTATGATATGGCTTCTTTGTATTCAAGAGTGAGAGAGGTTTATAAAACTAGTAGTAAGGAATTATTTCTTGATGATAAGTCTTTAAATGGGGCGATTACTGATATGTTACATTCTTTAGGAATTCCATCTCATATTAAGGGTTATTCTTATATTAGGGATAGTATTAGTTTGATGTATAAGAATCCATCGATGATAGGAGCAATTACAAAGGAGTTATATCCTGAGGTTGCTTCAATGTATGATACAACGTCTAGTAGAGTTGAAAGAGCAATTAGACATGCGATTGAGGTTAGTTGGAGTAGAGGAGATTATGATTTGATGGAGTCTTTGTTTGGACATTCTGTAGATTATGATAGAGCTAAACCGACTAATTCTGAGTTTATAGCGACTCTTGCAGATAGATTAAGGTTAGATAATTGTTTTTGAATATATTTGATAAATCTTCCGCATTATATCATAAGATATAAAAGGAGGATTTTTTTATGGACAAGTGTTTTAATAAAGATGTTTGTATGATATTAAAGTCTGCAGAAGGAGAGATGCTTAATTTAAGGCATCCTTATGTTGGGACGGAACATTTGCTTCTTGCTTTGCTAAAAAGGGATAGAGTAAAGAAAATATGTTATAAGTTTAATTTGACTTATGCTGGTTTTAGGGATGAACTTGTTAGATTAATTGGTCAGGCTTCTAAGAAAAGTGAAGTTATTTTATATACACCACTTCTTAAATTAGTTATTGATAATGCTTATAATAAAAGTTATGATGAGCATAAGGAGATGGATGAGTTATATTTACTTTCTTCTTTGTTTGGGGAAAGTGATGGGATAGCACTTAGAGTAGCTTATAATATGGGAGTTGATACAGATGCACTTGTTAAAGAACTTGATAAACCAAAGATACTTTCATCTATTGGAGTGTGTTTAACTGATAAGGAAATAGATAAGATTTATTTAAGGGATAAGGAACTTGATGAAGTGATGGAGATACTTTTAAGGAAGGGTAAGAATAACCCTTTACTTGTTGGTGATCCTGGAGTTGGTAAGACGGCGATAGCATATGAACTTGCTAGGAGGATAAAGTGTGAAAATGTGCCAGATAGATTAAAAGGGAAAGAGGTTTATTTGGTTAGTACATCTAGTTTGGTTTCGGGCACTAAGTATCGTGGTGAGTTTGAAGAGAGAGTAAATGGGCTTATTAATGAGGTTATTCGTAATGGAAATATTATTTTATTTATTGATGAGATTCATACGATTATGAAGACGGGTTCTAGTGAGGCTGGAGTTGATGGTGCTAATATTTTAAAGCCTTATTTAGCTAGGAATGATTTAAAGATTATTGGAGCTACTACTAAAAGGGAGTATGATGAGTATTTAAAGAAAGATGGAGCTTTTGCGAGAAGGTTTGCGAAGGTGATTGTTAATGAGCCTAGTTTAAAGGATACTGTTACAATATTAAATAAGTTAAAGAAGAGTTATGAAGATTTTTATAATTTGAAGATTAATTCTAATGTTATTAAGTATTTAGTAGATTTGTGTGATAAGTATTTACCTAATAGTTATAATCCTGATAAGTCTATAGATATATTAGATACTAGTTTATCTAAAATTGCTTTAGAAGGTAAGAAACGTATACTTACGAAGGAAGATGTGTATGATGTAATAAGCAAGAGATGTAATATTTCTTTAGTTAGTGAAGAGAATTTAGATAGGGTAAGGGCGGTGCTTAGTGATAAGTATTCAGAAGTGCTTGCTGATAATGTTGTTAAGATGTTTAAGTGCACTGATAAAAGTAAGTATATGGTGTTTAGTGGTAGTGATGATAAAAGACGGGCTCCATTTGATATAGGTAAGTGTTTAGGGGTTAATGTGATCGATATAGATTGTGCTCTTTATAATGATGAGTATAGTTTAAATAAGTTTGTGAGTACTAATTATTTATATAACAAGATTAGTGATAATCCTTTTTCTTTGGTGGTATTTGATAATTATAATAAGAGGGGAAGGGTTTTGGATAATATAATTAAGATGATGAAGGATAAAGGGTATATTGAAAATAATATGAATGAAAGGCTTTATTTAGATAAGTCCGTGATGTTTTTAATTGATGAAGAGGTTGGTACTAAAGTAGGGTTTGCGGCTAGTTAGGGCTTGTGTTATAATATTTGTTAGGAGGCATTATGAAAATATATAATACATTAACTAGAACTGTAGAAGAGTTCGTTCCTTATGAAGAAGGAAAGGTAAAGTTTTATACATGTGGCCCAACTGTTTATCATTATGCTCATATAGGTAATATGCGTAATTATATTGGACATGATATTTTAGATAAGACACTTAGATATTTAGGATATGATGTTAAGAGAGTTATGAATATTACTGATGTCGGACATTTAAAAAGTGATAGTGATAGTGGCGCGGATAAAATGGTTGAGAGCGCTAAGGCAGAGCATAAGAGTGTAATGGATATTGCTAAGTTTTATACTGATGCATTTTTTAAGGACTTTGATGCGCTTAACTGTAGAAGACCAGATGTTGTTAGTCCCGCTACTGATAATATAGATGAATATATTAAGATAATAAATGTTTTACTTGATAAAGGTTATGCTTATAAGTCTGGAGGAAATGTTTATTTTGATGTTAGTAAGCTTACAGATTATTATAAATTAACTAATCATAAAGAAGATGATATGGTTGTTGGTGTTAGAGATGGTGTTGATTATGATGATAGTAAGCGTAATCAGGCAGACTTTGCTTTATGGTTTACTAAAAGTAAGTTTGAAGATCAAGATTTAAAGTGGGATTCACCTTTTGGAACTGGTTATCCAGGATGGCATATTGAGTGTACTGGTATTAGTTTAAAATATTTAGGCGAACATTTAGATATTCATGGTGGCGGAGTAGATAATATTTTTCCACATCACACTAATGAGATAGCACAAAGTGAGGCTTATTTAGGTCATAAGTGGTGTAATTATTGGTTTCATAATGAACATTTGATGGATGAGACTGGTAAGATGAGTAAGAGTAAGGGAGCTGTATTATCAGTAAGTGTTCTTATGGAGAAGGGGTATAATCCACTTGCATTTAGACTTATGTGCTTACAGAGTCATTATCGTAAGCAGTTAGTATTCTCTTATGAAGCTCTTAATCAAGTTGAAGCACAGTATGATAAACTTATTAATCGTATCGGTTTAATTAAGGATGAGGGAGACTTAGATGAAGGAGAGTTTGCTTCTTATAATGATAAGTTTATGGAGAGTTTGTCTAATGATTTAAATACGGCAAATGCAATAACTTTAGTGTATGATTTACTTAAAGATGAGATGGTTAATGGTCATACTAAGTTAGAGTTGCTTAGAAATTTTGATAAAGTTTTAAGTTTGAATTTAGTTGCTGAGAAGAAGGTAAGTGCAGATCATGATAAGATTATGAAGTTAATCGAGGCTAGAAATGATGCGAAGAAGAAACGTGATTTTGAACTTGCAGATACAATTAGAGATGAACTTAAAGCAAAGGGAATTATTTTGATTGATACAAGGGAAGGCACTACCTATAAGGAGGTATAGATGGATTTACTTTATTTAATTGCTATTTTAATTCCCTTAATGGCTCAGATTTATGTAAGTACCAGTTATAGTAAGTTTAGAGTAGTTAAGAATGGTAAAGGGTTAACAGGACTTGATACTGCTAAGAAGATATTAGAAGCTAATGGTCTAGGAGATTTATATGTTGTTGAGACTAAAGGGAAGATGACTGATCATTATGACCCAACTAGAAAGACAGTTAGATTATCAACAGAGGTTTTTCATGGTGATAGTGTAGCTTCTCTTGCTATTGCTGCACATGAATGTGGGCATGCTATTCAAGATAAGGACGGATATTTCTTTATGAGATTGCGTAGTTTTATCTATCCGGTAGTTAATCTAGGAACAACATTTGCTTATGTGTTACTTATTATTGGGGCTATTTTAGAAATGCATAATTTAATTATGCTTGCGATAGCATTATATAGTCTTGGTTTAGTTTTCCAGCTTATTACTTTACCAGTTGAGATAGATGCTAGTAAAAGAGCACTTAATAATTTAAATGAGTTAGGGCTTACTGATAATACTGATGCAAGCGGTGCAAGTAGAATGCTAAGAGCGGCTGCTTATACATACGTTGCTGGTGTGTTATCTAGTGCGTTAGAGATTATTAGATTACTTGCTATATTTGGAAGAGATAGAGATTAATATAAAATTGGTGGAAAAAGCCAATTTTTTTAAGGGTTATTTTTTTTGAATTAACTAGTAAAAGATGGGAATAATAGAATTGTATTTTTAAGTATTATCATTAGTTTGTTTTTTACTTGATGAAAATTTTATTGACTTAAGCAAACAAATGTATTAATATAGTTGGTGTTAGGAGATGAGCGTATGTTTGAGTTAGTTTCTAAGTATAAACCTAGTGGAGATCAGCCAGAGGCAATTGATGAACTTGTTAAAGGTGTAGAGGAAGGCAAGAAAGCACAAGTTTTAATGGGAGCTACTGGTACTGGTAAGACTTTTATGGTTGCTAATGTTATTGCAAGGGTTAATAAACCCACATTAGTTCTTGCTCATAATAAGACACTTGCTGGACAGCTTTATAGTGAGTTTAAAGAGTTGTTTCCAAATAATCATGTAGAGTATTTTGTTTCTTATTACGATTATTATCAACCAGAAGCATATGTACCATCAACAGATACTTATATAGAAAAGGATTCTAGTATTAATGATGAGATAGATGAACTTAGACATGGGGCGACTAGTGCTTTAATTAATTATAAAGATACGATTGTTGTTGCTTCTGTTTCTTGTATTTATGGTATTGGAGAGCCAGAAGAGTATAAGAATAATATGCTTATTTTAAGTGTTGGGGATAAAATTAAACGTAATACGATAATTGATAGATTGGTGTCAATGACTTATGAAAGAAATCAGCTGGATTTTCATCGTGGAACTTTTAGAGTTAATGGTGATGTGATTGATGTTGTGCCAGCGAGTGAGAGAAAAAATGGTATTAGAATTGAACTTTTTGGTGATGAAGTTGATCGCATTTGTGAGTTTGATGTGTTAAGCGGGAATATTATTCAAAATATTAAACATATAACTTTGTTTCCGGCTAGTCATTTTGTTACGGGTGATGAGAAACTTGCTGAAGCGATTAAAAGAATTGAAAAGGAAAAAGATGAGCAGATTAAGTATTTTCATGAACATGGTAAATTAATCGAGGAGCAAAGAATTAAAGAAAGATGTGAGTATGATTTAGAGATGCTTAGGGAGACTGGTTTTTGTCATGGTATTGAGAATTATAGTAGGCATTTAGCACTTAGAGGAGAGGGTGAGACACCATCTACTTTGATGGATTTCTTTGGGGATGATTATTTACTTATAGTGGATGAATCACATGTAACACTTCCTCAGGTTAAAGCAATGTATAATGGTGATAGAATGCGTAAACAAACACTTGTTGATTATGGATTTAGACTTCCTAGTGCACTTGATAACAGACCACTTAAGTTTGATGAGTTTAATGCTAAGATTAAAGAGGCTATATATATATCAGCCACTCCTGGTGATTATGAGTTATCGCTTACTGGCGGTAAATTTACGGAAGCAATTATTCGTCCAACTGGGCTTTTAGACCCAGAAATTGAGGTTAAACCGACTGAAGGTCAAATAGATGATTTAATTGGTGAGATTAATGACAGAGTTAGTAAGAACGAAAGAGTTCTTGTTACGACGCTTACAATTAGGATGGCTGAAGAACTTACTAATTATTTAAAGAGTGTTAATATAAAAGTTGCTTATTTGCATAATGAGGTTAAGACTTTTGAGAGACTTAGAATTATACGTGATTTAAGACTTGGTAAGTATGATGTTATTGTTGGGATTAATCTTCTTAGGGAGGGTATAGATATTCCAGAAGTTAGTTTGATAGCAATTATGGATGCTGATAAGCAAGGGTTCTTGCGTAGTGAGAGAAGTTTGATACAAACTATTGGTAGAGCGGCACGTAATCAAAATGGACATGTTATTATGTATGCTGATACGATTAGTGATGCGATGGATAAAGCGATTAAGGAAACTAGAAGGCGTAGAAGTATCCAGGAGGTATATAATAAAGAACATGGTATTGTACCTAAGACGGTTGTTAAGGAAATTAGAGATTTAATTTCTAATGAGGTTAAGGATGAAAGCAAAGAGAAACTTAGTAAGAAGGAGTCTCGTGAGATGATGCAAAAGGTTGAAAATGAGATGCGTAAGGCAGCTAAGGAGCTTGATTTTGAAAGAGCAATGCAATTAAGGGATATATTGTTTGAAATGAAAGCAAATGAAAAATAAAATGCAAGCTAATTATTTGTTTTGCATTTTTGATTATTATAGTTTATACTTGTGTTAGAGGTAAATTATGAAAAAGGGTATATGGTGGTTATTTGGTGGTATTGGTTTAAGTGCAATTGTGTTTGCAGTTCTTTTGGCTACTAATGTTGTTAGTTTACACGATAATTCTTCAAATGATAATAGTAATAATAATTTAGTTAGTAATGAAGAAGATATTTGCAGGCTTAATAAAAAAGTTGATGGGGTGGAATACTTATTTTTAGTTAGTAAACTAGAGGACTTGTATTATTTAAATGTCTATTATATTGGAGATAGGGCAGAAGGTCTTTTATATCGTACTGATATTGAGTATTCTGGTGAGTGTAATGAAGAGTTAACTGAATATGTTAGTAGAAAATTAATTAATTCTGACGAAGAATATAATTATTATTTATATCGTTATCCTACTGGTCCAAGTTTTAGGTTAGTCTTAGTTGCTAGTCATAAAAAATATGAATATATGTATAATATGTTGGAACTTGGTTATGATCATAATGATTTGGTAACAAAAGTTCAAAGTGGTAAAAAGGATTATGTTTTGAGTGAAATTGTTGAATTGGATGGTAATGCCCGTATTTCAAATGGTAAGCTTTATTTTATTGATGATAGAACGCAAGGTGGCACAGTTAATATTGTTGATTGTGATGAAGTTGGTGTTCATGAAGAGTATGTATTTGAATTTGGAAATGGTACATTTACTAAACAAAAAAGTGGCGACTTATATTTTTCTACACAAGAAAAATGTTAAAAAAAGTGAGAAATTAATCTCACTTTTTTAAGTAGTATTCATAATATTCATCGTATGTTATTCCTTCATTATATACTTTAGTTGCAGTATCTATTCCAACATAACGATAATGCCATGCTTCATAAGAATAACCGGTGATATTTTCTTTATCTTTTGGGTATCTTAGAATGTAACCGTATTTATGGGCGTTTGTTTGCATCCACTTGAAGCTTTCAGTAGCTTCAAATTTGTCATTTTTATCATTGTAATCAGCAACGTCAATTGCTAGGCCAGTTTCGTGTTCACTAGATCCTGCTCTTGCGGCGTATGCATCTGCTTTTTTAGTTCCAAATGATGCTTTGTAGTCTTTCCATACATCCTCTTGGTCTTGATAGGTTCTGTATGATGAGACAATTAGAATTGTGTATCCTTCTTTTTTAGCATCGTCTGCTAAACTAATAAAGGCATCATAAGCTTCTTTATTAAGTTTTTTATTATCTCCATAGCTATAGGTTTTACTTATGGTTTTTAAGTCTTCTACTTCATAGTCTTTACTTAACGCATTATATTTATTTACGAGCATGGTGTTTCCTTTAGAAGTGTCGGTTATTTCCATGTTTTCGTAATAGTTTTGGTCTCTGTGAACATTTACTAGTGCGATGACTTCGGTTAAACTTATTTCTGGATTTTTATCACTATAAGCAACATATTTATCTAAATTCTTGATTAAAAAGTATTTTTCGTTTAAAATGTTTATTAGTTTTTCATTTTTTTCTGTGGTTAGTAGTTTTTCAATTCTTGTTTTGTCTAATTTTTCTAGAAGTAAGTCTGTTTCTTCTTTGGTGTAATTTTTTTCAAGTAGTTTGTATTCATATGTCTGATGGTATTTGTATGTTTTATATGATTTGATACCAACGATTGATATAATTATAATGAATAGCAAAATAATTAGTCTTCTTTTGAATTTTTTCTTTAATTTTAATTTTTTCTTTGTCATGATAACCTCTCTATTTTAATTATAACATAATTAGAGTGGTTTGTTATTTTATTATTTAATAAAGTAGTGTATAATATAGAAAATAGGAAAGTGATTTTAATGAATAAAGTTTTAATTTTTGGACATCGTAAACCAGATACAGATAGTGTATGTGGTGCGATAAGTTTAAGTTATTTAAAAAATGCGATTGGGGTAGCATCTGAACCTCGTGTTTTAAGTGAGATTAATAAAGAAACTGAGTTTGCACTTAAAACTTTTGGAGTAGAGACACCGAAGTATTTAAATGATGTAAAGTTACAACTTAAAGATGTAAAGTATAAGAAAAAATATTATGTAAATGAAAATACATCAATTTACGATACTTATAATTATATTTCAGATAAGAAGATTACAGGTATTCCGATAGTTGATGATGCTAAAAAGTTTATCGGGTATGTTTCATTAAAAGAAATTGCTAGTGAACTTATTATTAGTAGTTCAAATTATTTAGATACTACTTTTGATAATATTGCACAGACATTAAATGCTAGTAGTTATATTAAGTTTGATGATGAAATATGTGGTAATACGCTTGCTGTTGCACTTCCTTACAGAATGTTTATTGATAGTATTCCTCTTGGAGATAAGTCAATTGTTATAGTTGGAGATAGAGAACATATAATTGATCATGCAATTAAAAAGAGGGTTAAACTACTAATTATTATTAATAATAGAAATTTAACTTCTGATGAGTTACTTCTTGCTAAGAAGAATAAAGTTAATGTCATTATTACACCATATGATACATTTAAAACTGCTAGAACTATTATTTTATCAAATCCAATTAAGAATATTAGAAGAGCGGCATCTGCTGTATGTTTTAATACACAAGATTACTTAAGTGACTTTTTAGATATTAGTAATAAACTTAAACATACTAATTATCCTCTTTTAAATAATAATGGGTATTGTGAGGGAATGCTTCGTGTTATAGATACAAGTGAACTTATGAGAAAAAAGGTTATTTTAGTTGACCATAATGATCCTGCTCAGAGTGTTGAGGGATTAGATGAGGCTGAAATTGTTGAGGTAGTTGATCATCATAACATAGGCAACATTAGTACACATAATCCGATTAATTTTAGAAATATGAGTGTTGGGTCTGTTAATACAATTATTTATACTTTGTTTAATGAGTATAAGGTTAAGATTCCTAGAGAAATAGCCGGGTTGATGCTTAGTGGAATTGTTTCTGATACACTTTTATTTGCTAGTCCAACGACAACTGATTTAGATAGAGAGACAGCAAGAAGTCTTGCAAAAATTGCTAAAGTTGATTTAGAAAAGTATGGTATGGATTTACTTGCTAGTGGAGTTAGTATTAAAGGTATGAGTATTGATGATGTTATTTATAAAGACTTTAAAAATTATGTTGCTGGTGAATATAAGATAGGTATCGGTCAGGTGTTTACAACAACTTTTGATGATTATGAGGCTGATATTTCAAAATATGCTGATAGATTAGATGAGATTGCCGTAAATAATGATTATAAGGTTGTTTGTTTATTTGTAACGGATTTTATAAATAATAATTCTTATGCTTTATTTAATAGGTCTGCTGCTGATATATTAGCTGAAGCTTATAGTTTGCCAAGTATAGAAGAGGGCGAGTTACTTAAGGGCTTTGTATCAAGAAAGAAACAGATTGTTCCAACGATTTTAGAAATACTAGAAAAAAAATAATATGCATGTCGCATATTTTTTTTATGTAAGTTCATATGTTTAAGTGGAGGACATATGAACGTTTATAATGGATTAAGTGATGAAGAAGTAAAGAAGTATCGTACGTTATATGGTGATAATGAAATTAAAAGAACTAAAAAGAATTCTTTTTTTAAGTTGTTTCTGGAGTCGCTCGGCGATCCGATGATAAAAATTCTACTTATAGTTTTGGCCTTGAAATTTGTTTTTTTATTTGCTGATAATGATTGGTTTGAAACTTTGGGAGTGTTAATAGCCATATTTTTGGCGTCTTTTATATCAAGCATAAGTGAATATGGAAGTTCTAAGGCTTTTGAGAGTTTATTATCTAAAAATAGTGTAAAAGAAGTTAAAGTTAAACGTAATAACAAAGTTATTTTAATAAATATTAATGATATTGTAGTTAATGATATTGTTTCGTTAAATAGTGGTGATATTGTTCCAGCAGATGGAGTAGTAGTTAGTGGTAGTGTTTTTGTAAATGAAGCCTGTATAAATGGTGAGTCTAACGATACATTTAAAACTGCTGTTAATGGTAGGGCTCACGAAAATAATAAATTATACCGAGGAACGATTATTTCTAATAATGAGTGTTTGATGAAAGTTCAGTCGGTTGGAACAAATACGATTTATGGAAAGATTGCACTTGAACTTCAGGAAGATACTGCTGAAAGTCCATTAAAGTATAAACTTAGGCACTTAGCGAAAATTATAAGTAATATTGGTTATGTTGGTGCTTTTTTGGTATTTTTTTCTTATCTGTTTTCAAACATTATTATTCAAAATAATTTTAATATATCTTTGATTAAGGATACTATTACTAATGTTCATTTGATGAGTGAATATCTTATATCCGCAATTACTTTGGCAGTTACAATAATTATTGTAAGTGTTCCTGAAGGGTTACCAATGATGGTTGCTTTAGTTCTATCGACGAATATGAAAAAGATGATAAAACAGAATGTTTTAGTTAGAAAAATGGTTGGTATTGAAACGGCAGGCTCTATTAATTATTTACTTAGTGATAAGACTGGTACTATTACTAATGGTAAAATGAGTGTAAATGGAATTGTGCAATATGACGGAAAACTTTATGAGAATGAAGTTGTACTTAATAAAAATCCTGACTTTTTTGATTTAATTGGTCGCTTGATTATTTTAAATAATGATACTATTGTAAGTGATGGTAAATTAATATCTGGTAATTCGACAGATAAGGCTTTATATTCTTTTATGAGTTTTAAATGTGGTGATAAAGTTATTTCAAAAGAAGTTTTCGACAGTAATAAGAAGTATTCAAGCGTAAAAACGGAGAATTATACATACTTCAAGGGCGCTTCTGAGGTTATTTTGCCAAAATGTACTGCTTATTACAATAATGGAAAAATTGATAGGTTGTTTGACATAGAACAAATTAATAATAATATACTTAAATATACAAGCAAAGGATACAGAGTTATAGTTTTGGCATTTTCTAAAAATAACGATTTAACAAATTTGATATTTGCAGGATTTGCAATTTTAAAAGATGAAATACGTAAGGATGCTAAAGAGGGAATTACACTTATTGAAAAAGCAGGTGTACGCCTTATTATGGTTACCGGTGACTCAATTGATACTGCTATGTTTATTGGTAGAGAACTTGGTCTTATTAAAAATGGTGATATTTGTTTGACTAGTAATGAAATGTCTTTAATGAGTGATGAAGAGTTAAAGGCAAGTATTTCTCGTGTGCGGATAGTTGCTAGGGCTAAACCGAATGATAAAAGTAGGCTTGTTAGAATAATTGAAGAACTTGGATTTATTGTTGGAATGACTGGTGATGGGATAAATGATGCGCCGGCGTTAAAAAAAGCCAGTGTAGGCTTTGCTATGGGAAGCGGTACTGAGGTTGCAAAACAAGCTTCTGATATAGTTATACTTGATGATAATATTAAGAGTATAAGTCTTGCTATTTTGTATGGAAGAACTATATTTAAAAATATTAGGAAGTTTATTGTATTTCAGTTAACAATGAATATAGGAGCAATGAGTTTATCAATTATTGGGCCTTTTGTAGGAATAGATACACCAGTTACTTCAATGCAAATGCTTTGGATTAATATGATTATGGATACTCTAGCCGGGCTTGCTTTTGCGTATGAGGAACCTATATTAAGATATATGGATGAAAAGCCAAAAAGTCGTAAGGAGCATATTATTAATAGATATATGTATAATGAAATTTTTGTTACGGGTTTATATTCTTCTTTATTATGTCTTCTTTTTTTGAAATTACCATTTTTTAAATTACTGATAAGGCAAAATCCAGATAATAGATATTTTATGACAGCTTTTTTTACACTTTTTGTATTTATGGGAATTTTTAATGCTTTTAATGCAAGGACAGAAAGATATGATCTTTTGTATTTAATAAATAAAAATAAAATGTTTATTATGATATTTATGTTTGTTTGTTTAATTCAAATTATATTTATCTATTATGGTGGCTCGATTTTTAGAACGTATGGTTTAACATTTATAGAGTTAGCAAAAATTCTTTTAATAAGTTTTACTGTTATACCAGTTGATTTACTGCGCAAATGGTTTTATAAATCAAAGTATAATAGTGATACGTTTTAATTATTTTATGTAGCCATTTTCAATAGTTTTTGTTTCATTAATGTAAATAAATGCTTTACTGTCAAAGGACTTTATAAGAGTTTTTAGATTATTAAGTTCTTTTTTATTGATTTCGATTATTAAATATTTGGAATTTGTTTCGGTTGCGATGGATGTGACTCCATAGCCTTCTTTTTTTATTTTTTTAATCTTTGTACTATCTATATTATTAGATATTATAGTTACAGTGTAGTGACCTTTAATAAACTTTGTACTTATTAAAGTTCCAATATAGGTTCCAGTTGCGTATCCCCCTGCATAGGATATTGGGATAAGAAAAGAATTTATTTCTGTATTAAGGGCTGTTCTGGCAACTTCAAACCAAATGAGCACTTCAAAAAAAGCAATTACTGTTGATATTAGTCTTTTTCCTTTTACAATGTAAACTGTTCGAATGGTATTCATGGAGACATCTATGATTCTGGCACTAAATATTTTGAGACATAAATAAAATAAATTCATGATTATCACTTCATATTTATTGTGAGCAAATTTTAAAATTTTAGTCATTCGTGATTAATGCCCATATCAAAATGCCTAGAGTTCATATGATATATTGGAGGTAAAAAATGTTATTTAGTGTTAATAATGAAGATGTTTTAAAAAGATATTTTAATTTGGAAAAGAAAAATAATTTGTTAGAGCCTAAAGAAGGACTGATTTTAGGTAATATGTTTTTTGATATGTATGAGCCATATAAAAATTACAAGCCGAGAGAACTTGTAGCAACAACTGAAAAAGAAAAATTGATGCTTAAAATAAGAGAGTTATCACATGCAGTTGGAGATTTAAATTTGTATTTGGATTTATGCCCAGATGATCGCGATGTATATGAATTATTTAAAAAATATATGATTGAGTTAAACGAATTAACTTGCTTATATTCAGAAAAATATGAAGTTTTAGAGTTAAGTAAAGATGTAAATGGTTCTTATACTTGGGAAAGTGGTCTTTGGCCATGGGAGGTAAAGAAAGATGTTTAAATATGAAAAAAAATTACCTTATCCAATAAATATTCGAAAAAAGAATGTTAAACTTGCAAAATATATTATTACACAATATGGTGGTTATGCTGGTGAACTTGGTGCAGCTTTAAGATATTTTAGTCAAAAGTTTACAATGCCAACTGATGAGGGGCGTGCTTTATTAAATGATATTGCGACAGAAGAATTTGGACATGCAGAAATGATTTGTATTATGGTACACCAACTTCTTCATGGTGCTAGTAAGGAAGAACTTATGAATGCTGGTTTAACAGGCACGTACGTAGAGCACGGGTTTGGTATTTATCCAATGGACGTTAATGGAGTAGCTTTTGATGCTAAAACTTTTGCTTCGACTGGTGATGCTGTAGTTGATTTAGCTGAGGATATGGCAGCAGAAGAGAAAGCAAGAATAGTTTATGAACATTTAATTGACATTGCTGATGATGAGGATGTTATTGATGTTTTATTATATTTGAGACAAAGAGAAGTTGTTCATTATAATATGTTTAAGACATTATATAAAAAATATAAAGAGATGAAGAAATAATCTTCATTTTTTTTTGGCGTTATGATAAAATTAAGTAGAGGTGTAGAATGAGAAAAAATAAATATATTAGGTTACTTACTATATTATTAATAACAATAATTGCTACTATTTTAGTATGTAATATATATAGAAATTATGAAAATAACAAATTAAATAATAGTTATATTGCAAAATATGTCACGAATATTTCGATTAATGATTTATCTAATGCTATAGTTGAGTCTGGGGATAATACATTTGTCTATTTTGGCGTTACAGGCGATGATAATTTTTATAAAATGGAAAAGGAGTTAAAAAAATCAGTTATAAACTATCATATGGAAGATGAATTTTTATATGTAGATGCAAATAAAATGAAGGTTTCTACAGCAAATGAATTATTTGATACTGATAAGAAAATTCAAAGGTTTCCAGCGATAGTTTATTTAAAAAATGGTAGTGTATTAGAGATTTTAGATAGTTCTATGCATACTTTAAATTGTAGTGATTTTAATAATCTTTTGGATACTTATGAGGTAAAAGATAATGAGTAGAATAAACATTGTATTATTTGAACCGGAAATACCTGGAAATACTGGGAATATAATGCGTACTTGTGCAGCGACGGAATGTTACCTTCATCTTATTGAACCACTTGGTTTTAGTTTAAGTGAAAAATATTTAAAGAGAAGTGGTGTTAATTATTTAGAAAACTGTCATTATTTTCTGTATGATGATTTAAACGATTTTTTTACGAGGTGTAAAGGAAAATATTATTTTTTTACAAGGTATGGGCATAAGCCACATTCTGACGCAAATTTTGTATTGAATGATGAAGAGGATATTTATTTGATTTTTGGCAAAGAATCAACTGGGTTACCGTTGGATTTGCTGAAGAAGAATATTGATAATTGTTATAGAATTCCAATGAGTGATAATGTTAGAGCACTAAATGTTTCCAATTCTGTGGCAATTGCACTTTATGAGGCTTTAAGACAAAATAATTATATGAATTTGCTGTTAGATGAGCCATTTAAAGGAAAAAATTTTATTGAGGAATCATAAAAAACTCTAGATTATTTTCTAGAGCTTTTTTGTAAATAATGGGTGCTTATGTAAATTAAACTTCTTTTATTTCAATAGCACCTGTTGGGCAACATTCTGCGGTATTTTTTGTGTTTTCTGTTACTGTTTCATTAATAACATCACTTTTACCATCTTTATCAAATGAAAAGTTTTCGCTGCACATACTTACGCACATGCCACATTTGATACATAAATCTTTGTTTACTGTAACTTTTTCCATAGTTCCTCCAATATCATTATACCCAAAGATTTTATAAATTCAACAAAAACTATAAAAATAGTGTAAAATATGTTATTATAATATTGAGTAGGTGATAACGTGAATCGGATGGATAAATATGCGGATGAAACGCCAGAATTAAAGAGAAGAGTCGATAAATATTCAGGTTTGTATGAAAGCAATAGTTCAAATGATTATGATAAATTCGATGTTGATTCAAATGTTTCTGTTCTTAAAGATAATGCGCGAAGTATTGATGTTGACCAAATAAGAGAAATGCTAGACAAAAAATATAGAGATAATATTCCAAAAAGAAAATCGATAAGTGTTGAATCAACTAATGTGGATGCTGAGGTTGCCTATAAGAATAGTGATGAAAAGGATTATGATTTAAATGTGATACTTGATAAAGCAAAGCAAAATCGAAAGGTTTCTTATGAGGAGGACAGGTTTAATCGTATAGAAACGAGTTCTAGTGAGAAGTTGATAGATGAAATTAATAGAAAATACAAACCTAAAGAAGAAAGTGAAGAGGCGGCAGAACTTTTAAATTTAATTAATACGATTACAGAATTGGAATTAAAAAATAAAAATAAAGATAGCAATTTTGAACCTGATGATAATGTTGATACTCCAAATTTAATTGCCGCTCAAGAACTTGCTGAAAAAGACGATAATGAAGAAACTTTTTATACAGGAAAACTAGCAATAAAGGAAAAAGATTATGATGATTTTAAGGAAATTCAGGATGATATCAATTCTAATTCTATTGCCATAAAAATATTAATATTTATTTTTGTAATAATTATTTTAGGAATATCAGTTTTTGTTTTAAACAAATATTTAAATTTGGGACTATTTTAAATAGTCTTTTTTCATATAATTAATTATGAAAAAGTTTAAAACTAAGAAAAATTTAAATATACGAATGATGTTCTTTTTAGTAATATTTCTTTTAACTTTAATATTATATTTGAATATTTCATCAAATTTTAGTTCAGGACTAATTTCATTAATCGAGCCAGTAGTAAAGCAAAATTTGACAAAATCGTTATCTGATAATTTTAAACTTTCAATTTTAAAAAATTATGATATAGATAATTTAGTAACAATAAAGTATAACGATAACAACGAACTTGCTGACGTAAATTTTCGAATTAATGATGCTTATAGTTTGGCTTCAGAAATTTGTAATGAATTAAAATTATTTGAATTCAGTTATACTGGTGATTTAGTTAATATTATTGAGAAAGATGAACAAAATATAGTAATGGAAGTACCTGTTTATTATTATTTGCAAAATCCCATTATATCAAACATGGGGCCTAAACAATTTGTAAAACTTAATTATATAAGAGATTTTCTTTATGAAATAAAAGTCGTTGTAAAAAATTATGGGATAAATAGTTTACATATAGAGTTATATTTAAATCTAAAAATTAATAGTCAAGTTTTCTTTATAAAAAATGAAAGTTTTTTTACTGAATATACTATTTTATTATCTTCTAAAATAATTAACGGTAAAATTCCTTCTATTTATGGAACAACTTTTGAAAAAAACACTGGATTTTTGAATATATAGTTAATCTACCTATAGAAATAAATTTATAATTGTGATATATTATGGATAGTGAGGATATATGAATTTTTTTGTTAATCGAGCAATAGATTGTGGAATTGAAAATTATCTACTAAAAAAGAATAATGAGAAATATGATAAATCTCATATTTTTGAAGTTCTTGTTATTGAAATGTTAATTCATATTTATGGTGAGATTAATATTATTAATCCTTATAAATTAAAAGATTCAAAAAGTTTTATAAAAAATTTGCAATTATATGGACTTAGTTCCAAAAGTGTATATCAGTTTATCAATTTAATGGACGAGTATTATAGATGGTTAAGTAGTTCTAATAAGAAAAATGATAATGTTATCGAAAGAATCAAATTTATTTTACTTCAAATGGTACTTAATAAGGTTAGTGAAAAGAATTTGTCTTCTGTAGAAGTAACGTATTATGTTAGATTTTTTGAAAATAAAATTATTGGTCTATCAGAAACTTGTCAATTAATGGGAGATAATAATGTTAATTTTTATAGAATGTGGAAATTAAAGAAGGGTTTTATTGATTCAGAAAGCATTAATTTCACATATGATTTGCTATTGCCTGATTTCTTTGATGAAAAAAAATATAAAGAGTTTGGGATTTCTTTAAATGATATGTCAAAGTTATCAAACGAAACAGTAGAGAAAATAAATAATAAAATTGTTGTCGAGGATGCGGACACAGAGCGAAAGAAAAACAGGTTTGTTATTCCTTTGAGATTAGCAATATCTTCTGGAAATGGTTTTGTTGATACGTTAGTTTTGTTAAGTGTTATGGCTACTGAAATTATGATTGGAATTATAATTGCTGTTTCTGTTATGAAGGGATAATTTATGGAAATTAAAATGATTAATGGAAAGAAATTTGAGTTAATTAAAGACAATGAAGGATTTATACTAGAAGAAGTTGAAAATAAACTTACTGATTATTATGATAATTTTGATTACATTGTTGGAGATTGGGCTTATGGTAAGTTACGATTAAAAGGTTTTTTGGCTGAAGAAAATAAAAAGGTGAAAGATTATAATAATATTAAATTTGTTGAAGAATATATTATTAATAATTGCGCATATCAGTGCAAATATTTTATTTTAAAACGTGAAATTTAGTTGATACAGTATTAAAAATATGTTAATATTTTATGTGTAATATTAGAGAGGTAGGAAATATGAATAATACAGTTAGTTTGACAAAACAAAATGGAGAGAAAATACAAGCTGAAATAATTAGTTATTTTGAAATTGTAGAAACTCAAAAGAGGTATTTATTTTATACTTTGAATGAAGCAGTTGAAAATGGTCTTGTTAAAATGTACGTTTCTGAAGTTTCTGATAGTATGAATGTTACTGATAACATTACTGATGATGAGTGGAATAAAATAAAAGTAGTTATGAAATCTATTTTAACTAATAGTAATAGTGTTGAAATTAAATACTTGAAGTGGGAGGATTAAAATGGGAAAAATTATTATGGCTTCTCCAAAAGTTATTGCTGTAACTTTTGATCAATCTAATAGTATGAAAAATAAATATAATGAATTTATAAAAAATATTGCAAGTGTAAATCAAACTACTGAGACTGTTTTAGATTCTGATGATTCAATGGTATTTGATTCTTCTGAAAAAAATACTGATAATAGTCTAAGCGGTAATGATAATTTGTTTTCTGCCCAAACACCGAGTGAAACAGTAACTTTAAATGATAATAATTCACAAGGTGCGATAACTAATCCTTTAAATAAAGCAGTTAATGTTGCAATGCAACAAGTTGATGGCGTAACATTATCAAATGCTGAATTGCAGGAACTTGAAGATGGATTAACAGAAGTTATTAAAATTGCTGAACTTTCAATTCATTCTATTATAAGTCAATATCGTGAAAAAGGAAAAAAAGTTAATAATCAAGATTTGAATAGTGCTGTTAATGAAGAAAGTGCTGTCTTAAACGTTGATTCAACTAATATTTTTGATAATCCTAGTGATAGTAAGCGTATAGCATAGTATAAACACTATGTTTTTTTCATATATAAAAGTATGAAAGAATTTATAGAATATAATTATGATTTGAGATGTGATGATTTAGCAATATTAAATAATTTATTGTATTTTAAACATTTAGATAAGTTTTATATTATTTCAAATTTTAATCGTGATGAAGTTGAATTTGAAAAAGTTTTAAATTATCTAATAAGTAATAACTTAAAGTCTTTGAAAGTAGTTATGAATAAGAAGGGTAGTTATATTTCAGAGTTTAATGGAAAAAAATATGTAGTAATGGAAAGTGATTGTGAAAATGAAATCATTGATTTTCCAATATGCATTGGTGGTTTGATTAATGAAAATAATTACTGGAATGAAATATGGGAAAATAGAGTAGTTCAATTAGAAAAACACAAAAGTGAACTATCTTTAAATAAAGATATCTTTTATATATTAAATTATTATATAGGTTTGATTGAAATCTGCATCTATAATTATAATCTTTTAATTAGAAAGTATGGTCAAAAAAATGGTTTGTCGATTCAACATAATCGGATAGAATTTCCTATGTATTCTTTTTCATATTACAATCCTGTGAACTATTTATTTGATTTTGAGTTTCGTGATTTTGCTGAATATTTAAAAATGAGGTTTTTTTACTCGGATTTTTCTACTGATGAGGCAATTAGTGTAATTGATAATTACAACTTTGATAATTTTTCAATTAATATGTTTTTTGTAAGGCTTATTTATCCGACGTATTTTTTGGAGTTATATGATATGCAAAACAAAAATAATGTTTATTCCGATTTATTTTATGATTTGTTAAAAAAAAGTTCTCAATATGAAAACTTTATTTTAAAATTAATTACTGCTATGTCTAGCAAATATGAAATTATTATTAAATATCCTTTTATATATCAACGTTAATTACGTCTTTTATTTCTGGAAGTTCTTCTTTTATGGATTCTAAAATACCATATTTAATTGTTTCGTTTTTGTGAGGACAGCACCCACATGCTCCGGTTAGTTTAATATAAACGATATCATCTTCTAATTTTATAAATTCTAAATTTCCTCCATCACTATTAAGGTATGGTACTATTTTATCGATGATTTCTCTTATTTTCTTTTCTTTCATTTTTATTTGTTCCTTTCTTTTAAATTTAAATTTTATATAAATGATATTATCACAAATTGTTATTTTGTTCAATTATGATATTTTACTTCTTTGTTTTGTAATGATATAATTTTATTGGTGATGCTTTATGTATAAAATTAATCAAATTGTCAAAGCTGTTGTTACAGGTTGGACGAAATATGGAGTGTTTGTAAACCTAAAAGATGGCTATACTGGTATGATTCATATTTCTGAACTTGATACGGCATTTGTAAATGATATTGGGAAGTATGTTACTAATAAGGAAGAGATCTTTGCGAAGATTATGTCTATTGACGAAAAAAATAAGCATGTTAATTTATCGGTTAAATGTATGAATTACCGTAACACTTCAGACTTTGATGAAACAATTTCGGGGTTTAGACCATTATATGAAAAACTACCAAGGTGGATGGATGATGAATTTTAAAAAAAGTTCGTTTTAAACGAACTTTAATTTTTTAAAATGGTGTCCTGTTGGGAACTCGAATCCCAGACCCTTTGATTAAAAGTCAAATGCTCTACCTGCTGAGCTAACAGGACAAAAATAAAAATTGGCTGCCTTGGGAGGATTCGAACCGCCGAAATGTCAGAGTCAAAGTCTGATGCCTTACCGCTTGGCTACAAGGCAGTAAATGGTGGAAGGACATAGATTTGAACTATGGAACCCTAAGGAACAGATTTACAGTCTGCCGCGTTTGACCACTTCGCTATCCTTCCAAAAAAATGGTGCCGACAGAGAGAATCGAACTCCCAACCTACTGATTACAAGTCAGTTGCGCTACCTATTACGCTATGTCGGCAAATGGTGGGCGATGTAGGACTCGAACCTACGACCCCCTGCTTGTAAGGCAGGTGCTCTAACCAACTGAGCTAATCGCCCGACAAATAAATAATTTTATGGTGCCCGAGGCCGGACTTGAACCGGCACGAGTTTTTATACTCGCAGGATTTTAAGTCCTGTGCGTCTACCTATTCCGCCACTCGGGCGGGCACTTGTGTCTTAATTGATAAGACTATTTGAGTATAACAATAAAATCAGATTTTATCAATAGTTTTTTTACTTTTTTTAAAAAAAAACGATTTTTTATAAGTTTTTTCACTTATTTTTGTATAAATCGGTCAAAAATTGTTTATTTTGATTGACTAAAAGTTATTTGGTATGCTATAATCAGTTTGTTCCTGTTAGGAAAAATGGAGAAATACCCAAGTCTGGTTGAAGGGACCGGTCTTGAAAACCGGAAGGTCGGTAACGGCGCAGGGGTTCGAATCCCTTTTTCTCCGCCAAAGTATCGCGGGATAGAGCAGTTCGGTAGCTCGCCAGGCTCATAACCTGGAGGCCGTAGGTTCAAATCCTGCTCCCGCAACCAATGGTTCGTTAGTCTAGAGGCCTATGACGTCTGCCTGTCACGCAGAAGATCACGGGTTCAAATCCCGTACGAACCGCCATTGTGGCTTCATAGCTCAGTCGGTAGAGCAGAGGACTGAAAATCCTTGTGTCGCTGGTTCAATTCCCGCTGAAGCCACCATTGAGTTTATGTTCTTCTTAAGAAGATTAAAAAACTATACAAATGTATAGTTTTTTTGTTTAAATAAATAATGAAGTGATATTTTTAACTTTGTATTCCGATATTAAAAGTGCTTTGCTATTATTAAAAATATATTCTTTTTGATACATGTTATGTTCCATATTATTTAAAAATGGACTTATAGCACTTGTTATAATAAATGTGATTGTTTTGGAACTTTTAAATTTTATGGCTATTGAATAAATATTGTTATCTTTAAATATTTTAAATTCATTTTGATTTAAAGTATTATCACTAAATAGAATTATTGCAAAGTTTGCAATTAATTTGTTAGTTATTCCGGACTCTTCGTATGGAATTTCGTCACCATTTTTATTTATATTGGATATATAAAATTTTTTTATGTAGTCGGCTGGTATTGTTAATTTTTCTCCTTGTTCGAAGAAGACTGTAATATTGTTTATTTTGCTTAACATTTTTATTGTCACCATCTTAATTTTACTAAAAAAAATAGAAAATGTCTATTTTCTTATAAAAAATTAAAGGAAATCGGGCTTTTTTTTACAACAATAAATAATAGAGGTGAGTTTTAGATGAGCAATTTAAAAAGACTTAGTAATGAATTTTATAGAATCCAGTGTATGAATTGGATAAAAAATGTAGGTAAAGGATATAGTTCGGTTGGAAAAACTTTGGAAAATATCTTGGGCAAAACAGATGATTACGAATCACTTCCGGATTTTGATGGAATAGAGCTAAAAACAAAATTAGATGGTTCAGAACCATATGTTGGTTTAATATCTATTGTTCCAGATAGTGAACCGTTGCTAATTAATTGGCTTTTAAATAATTATGGTTGGTATAGTAGAAAAGATAATAATTATAAAGTTTTTTATGCACAAATATATGGTGATATTTTTACGGATGTAGGATATTATTATTCTTATAAACTTCGCGTTAATTATAAATTAAGAAAACTAGAACTTTTAATAAGAAATAATTTTACAGGCGATATTAATAGTAGAATTTCTTGGTCGTTTGAACAGCTATCTTTACGTCTTAATAAAAAACTGTCTTTGTTGGCTTTGTTTAAAGTAAAGAAATTTTATATGCAGCAAAATAAAACTTATTATTTTAAATATTATAAAATGACTTTGTTTAGATTCAAAAATTTAACTTCTTTTTTAAAAGCGATTGAAAATGGCTATATAAGAATGAATATCAAAATAAATTTTTATAATAAAGAACCATATTATGGAAAATTACATAATAAGGGCACTACTTTTGAAATAATGGAGGATAATTTTAAAGAAATATTCGATGTTATTAATTTAGAATAAAAAGGGGTTGCAGAGTTTAAACAAAAAAATACCATACGAGATGGTATTATATTAATCGATGGTCGAGAAGACAGGATTTGAACCTGCAACCCCTTGGTCCCAAACCAAGTGCACTACCAAATTGTGCTACTTCTCGATTCAGTGGTGCGCCCAAAGGGAGTCGAACCCCTAACCTTTAGATCCGTAGTCTAACGCTCTATCCAATTGAGCTATGAGCGCGTCCTTTTGGCGCATTTCTTTAAAATTACAATGTTAGTATATCACATTTTAAAAAAAAATAAAGCCTTTTTTTAAAAAAAATTATTTTATTTAAAATTTTGCTTTTTTATAGTATAATTAAGAAGAATAAAGAGGTGTTAATATATGAATGATGATTTATTAATTGTTGATGAACAATTTAGAATTGCTAATTATTTATCTTGTGCTCAATTATATTTGAAAGACAACCCATTATTAAAAAGAAAATTAACCATAAATGATATTAAATCAAAATTGGTTGGTCATTGGGGGAGTGCACCTGGGCAAAATTTTATTTATGCCCATTTAAATAGAATAATAACTAAGTATGATTTGGATATGGTGTATGTGTCAGGTCCTGGACATAGCGGTCAAGCATTAATTTCAAACTCCTATATTGAAGGAACATATTCTGAGTATTATCCGAAAATAACTAATGATGAAAGTGGACTAATAAAATTATGTAAACAATTTAGTTTTCCAGGTGGTGTATCAAGTCATGTTTCACCAGAAACGCCGGGCAGTATTAATGAAGGTGGAGAATTAGGATATAGTTTATCTCATGCTTATGGGGCTGCTTTAAATAATCCGAAAATTATTGTAGCTTGTGTTATTGGTGATGGTGAAGCCGAAACCGGTCCATTAGCGGCTTCTTGGAATATAAATAGACTTATCAATCCTGTTACTGATGGCGTGGTGTTGCCAATTTTACATCTTAATGGATATAAAATAGCTAATCCAACTATTTTTTCGAGATTTACTGATGAAGAGTTAAAAAACTATTTTACTGCATTAGGTTATCAGCCTTTTATATTTGATGCTTTTAATAAGGATATTATGGAGTGTCATAGACAAATGGCAAATATTTTAGATACAATCATTGGCAAAATAAAAGTTATTAAAAGTCTGGCAAAAACTGATAATAGATTTACATTTAAATGGCCTATGATAATAATGAAAACTCCTAAAGGTTGGACTGGAGTTAAAAGTTATGATGGTCATTCTATAGAAGGAAGTTTTAGATCACATCAAATACCTTTCTCTATAAAAAATGATAACGATTTAGAGATTTTGGAAAGATGGTTGAAAAGTTATAAAGTCGATGAATTATTTAATCAAGATGGAAGTATAATAGATACAATTGTATCGAAAATGCCAAAAGGTCATAAAAGAATGAGTGACTCATTAGTAACAAATCAGGGCTTAAAGCACGACTTGCTAATGCCAGATATTACTAATTATAAAATTAATATTATGCAGCATGGTAGCATTTATAATAGTGACATGTATAGTTTGGGGTCTTATGTTAAAGAAATTGTAAAAATGAATCCTGATTTTATGATTTTTGGCCCAGATGAAGCACTTTCAAATAGGTTTAATGAGGTGTTTAAGGTGACTAATAGGCGCTGGAATTTGCCTGTTTTGAAAAATGATGAATACGTTTCTAAAAGTGGACAGGTAGTTGATAGCATATTGTCTGAGCATGTTTGCGAAGGACTTCTGGAAGGATATATTTTATCTGGTAGGTTTGGTTTTTTACATAGTTATGAAGCATTTATAAGAATAGTTGATTCTATGGCAAGTCAACATGCAAAATGGTTAAAAATGTGTAAAGAAATTAGTTGGAGAAAGGATATTCCTTCATTAAATTATATTTTAACAAGCCATTGTTGGCAGCAAGATCATAATGGTTTTACTCATCAAGATCCTGGTTTTTTAAATCATATAGTTACTAAGAAACCAGATATAGTAAGAATATATCTACCTTTTGATACTAATACATTGTTATGCACTTTTGAACATGTTATTCAAACCAAAAATTATATAAATGTTGTAATTGCCTCTAAGCATCCTAGTTTGCAGTGGCTTAATATGGATGAAGCTAAAGAACATTGTAGTAAAGGTATTTCAATTTTGAATTGGGCTAGTGACGCGGATCCAGATGTTGTTTTAGTAGGCGCTGGAGATACGCCAACATTGGAAGTTTTTGCTGCAACTGATATTTTGCGTGATAACATTCCTGATTTAAAAATTAGGGTAGTTAATGTTGTGGATTTAATGAAACTCGTTTCGAATGTTGATCATCCCCATGGTTTAACTAACGATGAATATGATGCAATCTTTACTAAAGATAAGCCTATTATTTTTGCATTCCATGGTTATCCTGATTTAATACATCAACTTACTTATAAAAGATTTAATAGAAATTTACATGTTCATGGTTATATTGAAGAAGGGACTATAACAACTCCATTTGATATGCGTGTAAGAAATAGAATTGATCGCTATCATTTAGTTTTGGATGTTTTAAAGTATGTTAAAGTTAATGTTAAGCAGCGAAATGCTTTGCAAAAAAAATGCAATGATACGTTAAGTTATCATGAAAAGTATATTGTTGAAAATGGTGTTGATATTCCTGAAGTAGTAAACTATAAATGGCATGGCAAAACTAATAATATTTGATAATATAAAAAAATTGGTACTCTGATTGGAGTATCAATTTTTATTTTTTTATATCAATGGCTACATTGGCATTTTCTTCTAGAAGTTCTGGATGTTCTAAAACATATCTAAAATATTCTAACGATTTAGTAAAGTAGAATCCGTCAGCTATTCTTTCGTCTAGATTTATGCCGAAATCACATACTTTTCTAATTTCTATTTTTCCGTTAACTACCATTGGTTCTTCTGTTATTTTACCAATTGCTATTAGGATACTATTTGTTCCGAAATCTGTTAAATTGTGATAGATTGAGCCGCAATTGATGCTACCTAAATTAGTCATTATAACACTAGAGTGATAGATTGAGTTTTTAGTTAAACTTTCTGGGATAAGGTCATGATTGTCGGCAAACTTTAATAATGAACAAATAATTCTTAGTAAACCTACTGGTAATTTACCAACTTTATCCATGAAATCGTCAGCACTATTTAATTTGCTTTGGCGAACACTTTTTACTTTGCCGGATATTTTATCACTGATGGTTTTTAAGTTGTCGTCTTTTTCAACGATTAGAGAACTAAAGTTTTCTTCTGAGGTATCAGTAAACTCTCTTTTTGCAACGAATGATAGATTAACAAAATTTCTGTCATAGTACCTTCTATTAATTACAAATCTATTTAGTAATGGTCTATTGTAAACAAGTTTTGCTATTGCTGTGCTAAATACATGAAAATATGTTAAATGTTCATATTCCTTTGTTTTTTTTAGTTTTTCAACATATTTTACCATTTCTGTAACATCTATTTTTGTATTGATATATACATCAGAGTCTGCTCTGTATGGTTTAATATGAGTTATAAGCCCATGCATTCCATCTAGATTTTTAACTCTTTTACCATCTTTTCTGTTTTTCATTAAATCATCTACTTTCTTATCAATGTTTAAATTATACCATATAAATTGTCATTTTTCGTAAAATGTTTAAAAAAATGTTTAACTTTTGCATTTTTGTGGTATAATTGTGCCGTTAAGAGCGGAGGTTAATTATGAAGGTTTATAAAAAGAGATTACCTGAGGGTGTAAGAAAGCAATTCGCACTTGAAAAGGGAATTAAAGTAAAAGTTTTAAATAGTCTATACTATGATAAGAAAAAGAAAAACACTACGAAAGAGAAATAGTGTTTTTTTATGAAAGTATTTTTTGCAATAAAAAAACTCCAAAAGCTGGAGCAGATTTCTATTTGGCAGGGGTGGAGAGAATCGAACTCCCATCAAAAGTTTTGGAGACTCCTATGCTACCATTATACCACACCCCTGTGGACGTATTGATTATAGCATAGTATTGTTCATCTTTCAAGAAAAAACGCATATATTTTATTGGTGGTATTCATGTTAATTAATTATACTTCTAAAGAATTAGATTTGATGGCTAGGTTAATGAGAGCTGAGGCACTAGCCGAAGGAAATCTTGGCATGCTGATGGTTGGTAATGTGATTGTTAATAGGGCGATTGCTAGTTGTTATACTTTTAAAAATATTCGTTCCATATATGATGTTGTATATCAGTCTCCTGGGGGATTTTCTGGTATTAATAGTTCTCTTTTTAATGGAGCTTCAACTACTAAAGAAAAGGCGCTTGCAAAGAGGTGCCTTAAGGGTGAATATTATTATCCGGCAACTCATGCACTTTGGTTTTATGCACCAGGAACAAGTTCTTGTAAAGCGACTTGGTATGAGCAACCTTTTTCTGGAAGTTATAAAAATCACTGTTTTTATAGGCCGGATAGTGGAGTGTGTAAAGAACTTTACTAGACAAATAAGGGGAAATATGCTATAATTTGTTGTGTGGTGCATTATGCTAGTCATAAACACTATTTGAAGGTGGGGCTAAAAATCCATCGTTGATATTTGGCACTTTATATATTTGCTTTTTCTGCCCAAGTTAGGGTGAATATATAATTTAAAATTTTAGGGAAGATTATAATGGCATATAATGGTACCCTGGAGTTGCGCTGTAAGTAAACATCATGTCGTGAGTGAATGTAGGGGATATTTTGAAACTATATTTGCAAAAGCGAATAAGAATAGGTTAGTTGTGTTAGAGAAAATCTCTAGCGTGTATTTATTATAAGGATTGAAGTGCGGACTAAGTGGCCATCGAGTAACTATCTATTAGTTGTTTTTCGTAAAGGAGAAATCGCCATAGGGTAACCGAAGGAAGAAAAACAGAGAAATTCGACTCGACCAAAGCCGTAAAATTAATTTATAATAAACCATAAATTTTTTCCACTTTATAAGGAGGCAAAATGAAAAAGAATAGCTGGATTTATAAAGTTTTTTTATTGACTTTTTTTCTATCTATTTTATTTAGTACAATTACGAATTTGATTGCGTATCATACAAACTTGTTGGTTATTTTTATTAGTTTAATCTTAGTGATTGTTATTGGCATTGTTTTTGATATGTTAGGGACTGCAAGTTTGACGTGCAAAGAGGCATACTTTCATAGTATGAGTGCTCAGAAGATTAAGGGTGCTAGAGAAGCGATTAGTGTTCTTAAGAATAATGTGAGATTTGCTAATATTTGTAATGATGTTATTGGTGATGTTTGTGGTATTGTTAGTGGTGGACTTGGTAGTGTACTTGCTGTGTCTTTATCTAAGGTGTCAAGTGTTTCTTTAACAATTTTATCTGTAATTTTAGCGGCTTTTATATCTGCATTTACTGTCGGGGGTAAGGCTGTGTTTAAAGGTGTTGCTATTAAGAATTGCAATCAAATTATATTTGTATTTGGTAAGTTAAAGAGTTTATTTCATGTAAAGTAACTAGTATTATCTAGTTTTTTTTTATATAATTGAGTTATGAAAAAGTTTAATAAAATTGTTATGATTGTATTGTTTTTAATATTTTGTGTGATGGCTGTGCTAGTCCATTATGGCTTAACTGGTTCTTTTGATGCTGCTGTTTATAAATTTGTTATTGGGTTTAGGGGTGATTCGTTAACTAAAGTGCTTCTTTTTATTACGGAGTTTGCTAGTGTTAAGGGGATTGTATTTTTGTGCGCAGTTTCTTTAATCGGACTATTTTGGAAATATTATAAATCATTGTTTTTGGTATTAAATGTGATTGTTTCGACTATATTTAATGTAGTACTTAAAAATATCATGATGGTTCCTAGACCTAATATTTTGAGGCTTACTGATGAGACCGGTTATAGTTTTCCTTCAGGTCATTCCATGGCAAGCGTGGCTTTTTATGGTTTTATTATTTATTTGATTTTGAGTAGCGATATGAATAAATATTTGAAAATTGTATTTTCTAGTTTGCTTGTAATTTTAATTATAGTTATCGGCTTTAGCCGTGTGTATTTGGGAGTTCATAATGCAAGTGATGTTATTGCGGGTTATGCTATAAGCACGGGATTATTGCTTGCTGATATTATGATTTTGAAAAAGAGAGGATTGGTTAAATGAAAGCGTTAGTTACTGGAGCGAGTAGTGGGATTGGTAAAGATATAGCTATTTATTTAGATAGTTTAGGTTATGATTTGGTGTTAGTAGCAAGAAGTGAAGATAAATTAAAAGAAATATGTAAAAATTTAAAGAATGCTGAATATTATATTTGTGATTTAAGTAAAAGAGAAGAGTGTTTTGCACTTTATGAGAAATATAAAAATGCAGATATTGATTTTTTAGTAAATAATGCTGGGTATGGGCTTTTTGGATATTTTGATGAGACTGATATGCAAAAGGAACTTGATATGATAGATTTAAATGTGACTGCGGTTCATATTTTAACTAAGTTGTTTTTAAAGGATTTTGTAAAAAATGATAGGGGTTATATATTGAATGTGGCATCGTCTGCTGGATTTTTGGCTGGACCTTATTTGAGTACTTATTATGCGACTAAGAATTATGTTTTGAAGCTTACGATGGCGATTAATGAGGAACTTAGAAAAAGGGGTAGTAAGGTTAGTGTGTCTGCGCTTTGCCCAGGTCCTGTTGATACAAATTTCAATAACGTTGCTGGTGGACATTTTAATACGAAGAGTTTGACTAGTAAGTATGTTGCAAAGTATGCGATTGATAAAACTTTAAAGAAAAAAATGATTATTATTCCTTCATTAAAGATTAAACTCGGGGTGTTTTTTTCAAGATTTTTACCTTATAGATTGTTATTAAAAATAGTTTATAGAATCCAAGTTAACAAGCAAAAGTAGAATTTGTTTGGGATATTTGATGATTGTGTTATAATATAAGAGGAGATGAATATATGATACTTGATGTAATTAAGACGATTATTCTTGGTATTATTGAAGGAATAACTGAGTGGCTTCCAATAAGTAGTACAGGACATATGATTTTAGCCAATGAGTTTCTGAAACTTAATGTTAGTGCAGAGTTTTGGGAGATGTTTGAAGTTGTCATTCAGCTTGGTGCGATATTTGCTGTGGTGGTTATTTGTTTTAAGGATTTATTTCCTTGGGGATTTAATAAGGATAAGACTGATACTAAAGAGACTTTTAATTTATGGGGAAAGATAGTTGTTAGTTCGATTCCGGCTGCTGTTATTGGTTTACTTTTTGACGATTATATAAATGCCCACTTTTTCAATGCTTGGACGGTAGCAATTATGTTAATTGTTTATGGATTACTCTTTATTATAATTGAGAAGAAACATAAAGGAAAAAGAGCGAGAGTAACTGATGTTAAAGATGTTTCTTATAAAGATGCATTTATGGTTGGCGTTTTTCAAGCTCTTGCAATTATTCCTGGAACTAGTAGAAGTGGGTCGACAATTTTGGGCGGTCTTCTCTTGGGACTTGACAGGAGTGTTGCGACCAGTTATACTTTCTACTTAGCGATACCTGCAATGGGTGGCGCGTCTTTACTTAAACTTCTTAAGTTTGGATTTGCATTTACATCTTCTGAATTAATTATCTTAATTACGGGTATGATTACTGCTTTTATTGTTTCAATATTTGCAATTAAATTTTTATTAAAATATATAAGGAAGAATGATTTTACAGTATTTGGTTATTACAGAATTGTTTTAGGAATTATTGTGATTTTGTATTTCTTATTTAAGTAGGTGATTTTATGAAACAAAATATTATTTTGATAGTAATATTAATTGGGTTATTTGTATTTGGACTTTTGATTTATGATTTTAGTGATGCGTTAGATGATGTTTTATACGATAGTTCATGGTATATTTATGAAGATGGAAAATTAAATAAAATGGATTTTAAAGATAATGAATTTTCGTATGTAAATGTTGATAGTGGGAAAGTGCTAGATAATTATAAGTCTTGTCATACATTTAGATATAATCGTAGTATTAATGTTATAAAGTTAAATTGTAATATTAATGAAAATAAGATTTATGTTTCAAGATTTGATAAGAATTCTTTAGTAATGCAGATTAATGGTGTGGAGAAAACTTATTATTCTAGTAAAGAGGAAGCTAATAAGTTTGAATTTATTAAGAATAATGGATTAACTAAGGAAGAGTATGATAAGCTAGTTGATATTGATTTTACAAAGTATTCTAGTATTATACCTGCTGAGTTTGATACACTTTTAAATAGTAAAGAGACTAATTATGTTGCAGTGGTTAATAGTAATGTTAATTATGCGAATATTTCAAATTATGTTGCACTAGATAAGTTTATTAGTGAGGCTAAAAAGAATGTTCTTTTGTTAAATGTTAGTAATATTACTAAGGAAGATGCTAAAAATTTACATAGTAAAAGTGATTATTTTAGTGCTGATGTAAGTGAGTATATTACTAATGAAATAAATGTATATATGATTGGTAATAAAAAGATTAAGTTTGTTACTAAGTTAGATTTTAAAGATTTGAAGAGTGCAAAGAAATTTAATGTTGAAGAGTAGCAGAGATGCTATGTCTTTTTTTAAGAGGTTGTTATGAAAGTTTTAGTTACTGGTGGTGCTAGAGGACTTGGGTTTGCAATATCTTTATATTATTTAAAGATGGGGCATAGTGTTGTAGTTAATTATAATAATAGTGGTGATTTAGCACTTAAATTAAAGAGTGAATATGGAGATAGAGTATCAATTGTTAAGGCTGATGTTTCTAATGAAGATGATGTTAAGAGGATGTTTGATGCGTTAGGCAAATTAGATGTTGTTGTTAATAATGCGGGAATAGCAAAAGATAGTGATCCTATGGAAAAATCAGCTGAAGAATTTTTAGAGGTTATTAAGGTTAATTTGTTAGGTACTTTTCTCGTTAGTAAATATGCTGTAAATCATGTGGATAAAGGTTGTATAGTTAACATTTCTTCTACAAATGCACTTGACACTTATTATCCAGAAAGTATAGATTATGATGCGTCTAAGGCCGGAGTGATTTCTTTAACGCATAATTTTTCACTTTATTTAAAGGACAGAGATATTAGGGTTAATGTGGTGTGTCCTGATTGGATTGATACTGATATGAATTTAGAAATGGATGAAGAGTACAAAAAAAGTTTAGGCGTGTTTTTGAAGCCGGAAGAGGTTGCTAAAGTGGTATATGATGTAAGTATTGATGAAAGCGTTAATGATGCAGTTATTAGAGTAGGTGATAATAGTGTTAAATAGTAAGATTTTGGAAATTGAAGAAAGTTTAAAAGATGAATTTAAGAAAATAGAAAATGTTTGTTTTGTAAATAGTGAAAAAGTACTTAATGCTTTTCATAAGTTTAATTTAAATACAAGTGATTTTAATGGAACAACTGGTTATGGTTATGGAGATGCTGGAAGAGATAAGATAGATGAGATATTTGCTGATGTTTTTCATGCTGAGAAGGCATTAGTTAGAACGCAGTTTATTAGTGGTACTCATGCATTAACGGTTGCTTTGTTTGGTTTATTAAGACCTGGTGAAAAGTTTATATCTATAACAGGTAAGCCTTATGATACACTTGAACCAGTAATTGGAATAACACCTAATGAAAGTTCGTTGAAGTCTTTTGGAATTGATTTTGATTATATTGATTTAAAAGATGGAGATTTTGATTATGATAGAATAAGAGAAGTATTAGGTGAGAATATTAAACTTATACATATTCAGAGATCTATTGGGTATGCTTGCAGAAGTACGTTAAGTATAGAAAAGGTTTCTAAGGTTATTGATTTTATTAGAAAGATAAATTCGGAGATTATTATATTTGTAGATAATTGTTATTGCGAATTTTGTAATACTTTGGAGCCAACAGATGTAGGTGCAGATGTTGTTGTTGGTTCACTTATTAAGAATTTAGGTGCTGGTGTTGTTAATAATGGGGCTTATGTAGTTGGTAAGGAAAAGTATGTTGATTTAGTTGCGGAGAGATTGACAGTTCCTGGACAAGGTGATCATGTTGGGCCAAGCTTAGGACAGAATAAGAGTTTTCTTTTGGGACTATATTTAGCGCCTAGTGTTGTTGCTAGTGCTTTAAAAGTTAAGTTACTTACTAAGAGGCTTTGTGATGTATACAATGTTTCTTATATAAATGGTGGAGTTGATGATATAGTGCTTGGTATTTGTTTTGGTAATGCAGATAGACTTTCTCAGTATGTTAAGTGTATTCAGAAGATGAGTGCAATTGATTCAGCGTTTGTTCCTGAGGAGACAGATATGCCGGGGTATGATAGTAAGATAATAATGGCAAGTGGGTCTTTTGTTGATGGGTCTAGCATAGAATTATCTTGTGATGCACCTTTAAGGGAGCCTTATATTTTATATCAGCAGGGGTCGCTTACTTATGATTATGGAAAATTAGCAGTTGTAAATGCTTTTGATGAGATTTTCAGCGGAGGGGAAGATGAGTAATAAAATTGTAAACTGGCTTATCGGGTTATTTGGGGTTAGTAGTACTGGACTTTTAGGAAAGTATTTATTGGTATTCTTTATTTCTTTAATGCCAATATTGGAACTTCGTGGAGGACTTGTTGCTGCGGCTTTATTAAAGCTTCCAGCACTTCCTTCATATTTGATAAGTATTTTGGGTAATATTATTCCAATTCCATTTATTTTATGGTTTTTGGATGCCGTATTTGATTTTATGAAGAAGCATAATATTCTTACGGGATTTGTTTCTTTTTGTGAGAGAAAAGGTAATGAGAAGAAGGATAAAATAGAAAAGTTAGGATTTTGGGGGCTCGTATTATTTGTTGGTGTGCCGCTTCCTGGAACTGGTGCATGGACTGGATGTTTAATAGCAACAATACTCAGAATGGATAAGAAGAAAGCCTTTTTAGCAGCACTTCTTGGAGTATTTATGGCGAGTGTGATTATGATGCTAGTGTCATATGGAGTTTTAGCAAATATTTTTTAAAGTGTTTGCTTCTTTTTTTTCTTTTTGATATAATAGTTTTATAGTTTGAAAGGATAGGCATGAGAAATTATTTTAGATATTTGATAGTTATAGTGCTTTTAGTAAGTGCAATTAATTTGATAGATTTTAAAGAGGAAAGTACTGATAAGATAAATAATGATGAGACGGTAGCTATTAAGCTTGATGATAATAAAACTAATGAGCCTTTGTTAAAGTTAGGTAAGGAAACGGTTTATGACGGGCTTACAAGGGATGAACTTATTTTGAGGCTTAATAATAATTTATATGATACTATGGCTGGAACTGGTGAGTATTTTGCTGATTATGCCATTAAGACTGGATTAGATCCTTATTTGGCAGTTTCAATTATTAATTTGGAGACAGGTTGTAAATGGGGATGCTCTTATTTAACAAAGTATAATAATAATATTGGCGGACTTAGAAGTAATGGTAGTTATATGAGTTTTTCAACGTTACATGAAGGGATTACTTATTATTTAGATTTACTTTATAATAATTATTGGCTTGCTGGGCTAACTACTGCGGAGCTTATGAATAGTAAGTATGCGGAAAGTACTACATGGGCAGATAAGGTTAATGCGTATTATAATGCAATTATATCTAGTTAGGTGTAATTGTTTTTTTATTGTCTTTTTGTTATTATATTGTTGGAGGATAGATATGAAGTATAAGTGTCGTCATTGTAATTTTATCCATTTTGGAAGTATGCCAGACGGGTATATTTGTCCGCTTTGTCATGCTGGACTTTTTGATTTTGATTTAATTGAGGAAGAAGAGAAAGTTTATAATAGAGTAGAAACTGATGAGAGATGTGTTGTTAGAGTTGAGGAGAAGTGTCGTAATTGTGGGGCGTGCTTTAAGACTTGTGAGAAGGTTTTGGCTAGTTCTGATAGAAAAGTTTGTTTAGGTTGTGGGCAGTGTATTTTGACTTGTCCATTTGGAGCACTTATACCAAAATATGATTATTTAGATGTTTTAGATTTAATTAGGACACATGATAAGAAGGTTATTGCGATTACGAGTCCGGCGGTTAGAGTAGCATTAGGTGATGCATTTAATATGGACTATGGTACTTTTTTAGAAAAAAAGATGGTAGGTGCTTTAAAAGCAGTTGGTTTTGATATGGTATTTGATACGTCTTTTGGCGCTGATTTAACTTCAATTTATGAAGCGAGGGAGCTTGAAGAGAGAATAAATAATAAAAAGAATTTACCAATGTTTTCGAGTTGTTGTCCTTCATGGGTAAGTTATGCGAATAGTTATGTGCCTTTGCTTAAGAAAAATTTGTCTTCTTGTAAGAGTCCGATTGGGATGATTGCGAGTGTTTTAAAGAAATACTATTATAAAGATGCGATTATTGTTGCAATTACGCCATGCACTAGTAAGAAGTTAGAGATAGTTAGTGGGGATGCTGATTATGTTTTAACAACGAGTGAGTTATCTAATATGATTAGGGAAACTGGGCTTGTTTTTGAAGATATTAAGGATGCTAGTTTTGATAGTTTTTCAGGGTCAAGGTCTGGCACTTATTTTGGTACAAGTGGTGGTGTTACGCTTTCTGTTTTAAAGTGTTTGTATTATTTTAGAACTGGTAATGATTTGTCTAATAATGAGGTATTAGTTAAAGATAAAGAGTTTTATAAAGAATATAGATTAAAGATAGGACGTAATGTGATTAGGTGTGCGTCTGTTAGTACTATGAGTAATTTACTTAAGGTTTTACTTATTAAGGATGAGTTTGATTTTATTGAGGTAATGAACTGTGAAGGTGGGTGCATATTTGGTGGAGGACAGGTAGTGCTTCCAGCAAATAAGAAGGATGAGATTATTAAGGCGAGAGCTCTTGCTCTTAAGAAGAACATGCGAAAGGGAAATTCTTTTCCATATAAAAACCCGCTAGTTAGCGAGCTTTGTGATAAATATGGTGATGAGTTAGTAGACGTTTTACATAATTAGAGAACGTCGTCTTCGTCAAAACCTAATGTATATTTGGCTATGTAAATTGGCCTTTTTTTAATTTCGATATGCATTTTAGCGATATATTCTCCAAGGATACCGATAGCAAGTAGGTTAAGGCCACCAAATAATAGGATTAAGCTTATGATAGAAGCATATCCTGGAACATCTATTCCTTTAATAAGGGTTTTGATAATTATTATTGTTAGATAGATAAATGCACCAATGCTTGTTAAAGAACCAATAACAGTTGCGATTCTTAGTGGTTTGTTTGAGAAGTTAACGATTCCATCCCAAGCGTATTTGAATGATTTTGTGATGTTAAAGTTTGATTTGCCGGCATGTCTTTCTTCTACGTTATATGGCATATATTTTGTTTTGAAGCCGACCCATGAGAAGATACCTTTTGAGAAACGATTGTTTTCAGTTAGGCTGATGATTGCATTAACCATTTCTTTTCTAAACATTCTGAAGTCTGATACGCCATTTTTAAATTTGGTGTCGCTTATTATGTTGATAAATTTGTAAAATCCACCTTTTAAAAATCTTGCTAGAGCACTTTCGTTTGAACGCTTAGTGTTTATCATAGCAACTTGGTCATAGTCAGGATTTTCTTCTAGGAAGTTTAACATTTTAAGTAGGTATGATGGATTTTGTTGCAAATCACCATCAACGATTACGGTATATTCGGCATTTGCATGGGTAAGTCCAGCGTACATGGCTGCGTCTTTACCAAAGTTTCTTGAGAAGTTAATAAATCTTACATGTTTTTTATCCTTTATATATATTTCTTTAATTATATTTTCTGTTTCGTCTTTTGAGCCGTCGTTTATAAAAATTAATTCGTATTTAATGTCTTTTAGGCATTCGGTTAATTTTTCATGCATTAGCTCAATGTTTCCTGCTTCGTTATAGCAAGGAATGATTACATTTAATTTCATTTTGCACCTCATGTGTATTATATCATAGCACTTGCTTTATTGTAAAATGTATGTTATTATATGCTGCGTTTTTGTGAGGTTGTTATGAATATTAATGATGCTTTAAATAAAATATGTGTATATAGTTCTATATTAGGTTGTGGAAAAGATACAGATAAGGGTTCTTTGCTCGAGTGTTTTGGTGTATCTTTATATAATAATGTAAATGAGCACACTGATGATACTGGAAAATATTTAGAACTTGACGTTAAATTTGTTAAAGGTGAAAAATCTATCGGTCATTATAAGGCTAGTTATATGTTTCCTAAGGGTGATAGTTCTATATTTTATGGCTTAGAAAGTGATAAACTTAAAAGTTTTGTGGATGTGATGTTAGTAGCAGCATCATATGTGTCTTCTTTTAGTGCTAGTGATGAGTGTTCATTTGGCGTTTTAAACAATATTATTAAGTATAGCGAAGATTTAGATAGTGCTAGTGGTAAAACAATTTTAAGTGTAAAGTAGTTTTATCACTTTTTTTTGCGAATTTTTGCGATTTTTGGCTTAGAAAGGCTTGCAAAACATAGAATATACTGGTATAATTAGCCTTGGTTTGACTGGCTTAGATGTGCGAGGTTGCTGATACGCTAGGTGATGTTGTTAAAACGTTATCTAAAAAATATCAGGTTATTCGTGACGGAGCTATGTTTATACTAGATATGAACGAAGGGAGGACATTTACATGTCAAAAGTAAGAATCAAACTAAAAGCATACGATCATAGGGTTTTGGATGCTGCAGCAATTAAGATTGTTGATACTGTTAAGAGAACAGGCGGAGAAATCTCTGGACCAGTACCTCTTCCAACTGAAATTCAAAAGATTACAGTTTTAAGAGCAGTACATAAGTACAAAGATGCTCGTGAGCAATTTGAAATGCGCACACATAAAAGACTTATTGATATTAAGGATCCTAGTAAGGATACAATGGATGCTTTAACTCACTTAGATATTCCAAGTGGAGTAGACATCGAAATTCAAACAAAATAAAAAAGTAGGAGGAAAGAAAGATGAAAGGAATCTTAGGTCGTAAAATCGGGATGACCGAAGTATTTACGAAAAATGGTAAGATCGTTCCTGTTACAGTAGTTAGTGTTGAACCTAATACAGTAATGCAAGTTAAAACTAAAGCTACTGATGGTTATGAAGCTATTCAGTTAGGCGTTACTGATAAGAAGGCAAACCGCACTACTAAAGCAGAAGTTGGTCATGCTAAAAAGGCTAATGTCAATCCTAAGCGCTTCTTAAAAGAAATTAGAGTATCTGATGCATCTCTTTATGAACTAGGAAGTACTATAAAAGCAGACATATTTGAAGTAGGAGAAAAGGTAGATGTTACCGGAACTACTAAAGGACATGGTTTCACTGGTGTTATTGTTCGTAATAATCAAAGTGAAGGACCAAAGACACATGGTTCAAGATATCATAGAAGACCAGGTTCTATGGGTACTATGAGACCAATGAGAGTTTTAAAGGGTAAGGTATTATCTGGACATATGGGAGTTGATACTGTTACTATTCAAAACTTATCAATTGTTGATGTAAATCTTGAAGATAATTACATTTTAGTTAGTGGAAATGTTCCAGGAGCTAAGAATTCATTAGTATTAATTAGAGAAGCTGTTAAGGGTGGAAATAAGGAAACATTTGAGTTAGTTTCTTATGAAGAACCTAAGGCACAAGAAGAAGTAGAAGTTTCAGAAGAAGCCAAACCAGAAACAACTGAGACAGAAACTGCTTCAGAAAGCAAGGAGGCATAATCATGGGAAAGATGAATGTTATTAATCTTAATGGTGAAAAAGTTAAAGATATTAATTTAAATAAGAATGTATTTGATTGTGAAGCTAATGAGATTGTTTTAAAGAAAGCTATTGATTTACAACTTGCTAGTTTAAGACAAGGAACTCAAAAGACTAAGTCACGTGCAGAGGTATCTGGTGGTGGTAGAAAACCATACAAACAAAAAGGTACTGGTAATGCTCGTCAAGGTTCAATTCGTGCTCCTCATTATAGAGGTGGTGGAGTTGCACTTAGCATTAATCCAAGAAGTTATACATTCAAGATGAATAAAAAGGAAAGAGCTTTAGCTTTAAGAAGTGCTTTATCATTAAAGGCTCAAGAAAAGAAGCTAGTTATTGTTGATTCTTTAGAAATGAGTTCATTAAAGACTAAAGATATTAAGGCTATGCTTAATAAGTTAAATATTACTGGTAAAGTATTATTTGTTACTAGTAATGATGCTGAGAACTTATATATGGGTTCTAGAAATTTAAATAAGGTTAATGTAATTTTAGCAGAAGAGTTAAATGTATTTGATATTGTAAACTCTGATACTTTAGTTATAGATGAAGCTGCTGTAGCAGCAATCGAGGAGGTGCTTAACTAATGAAATCAGATATTATTTATGCACCAGTTATTACAGAAAAATCTAGCAATATTGCAAGTGATGGTAAGACTTATGTATTTAAGGTTGCTAAGAATGCTAATAAGGTTCAAATTAAACAAGCCTTTGAAGAAGCATTTGGTGTAAAGGTTGCTAGTGTTAATACTCTTAATACTAAACCAAAAGATAAAAGAGTAGGAAAATATACTGGACAAAGAAAGACTTATAAGAAGGCTATCATAACTTTATGTGATGGTTATTCTATAGAATTGTAGGTGAATACTTATGGGAATTAGAAAGTATAAACCAACCACTAATGGTAGAAGAGGAATGAGTACTCTAATTAATAGTGAGATTACTACTAGTACTCCAGAAAAGAGCTTACTTAAATCTAAGAGTAAAACTGGTGGACGTAATAATCAAGGTAAGATGACTGTTAGACACATTGGTGGCGGTGCTAAACAAAAGTATCGTGTAATCGATTTTAAACGTAATAAATTTGGAGTTCCAGCAAGAGTTGAAAGTATTGAATATGATCCAAACAGAAGTGCTAATATTGCATTAGTAATTTATAAAGATGGTGAAAAGAGATACATTATTGCTCCTAAAGATTTAAAGGTTGGAACAATTATTGAAAGTGGCGAAGTAGTTGATATCAAGGTTGGTAATGCTATGAGATTAGCTAATATGCCAGTTGGTACTGTTGTTCACTGTGTTGAGCTTAAACCTGGTAAGGGTGCTGAAATAGCTCGTAGTGCAGGACAAAGTGCTCAAATTCTTGGTAGAGATGGTTCATACGTTATTTTACGTTTACAATCAGGAGAAACAAGAAAAGTTTTAGGCGTATGTATGGCTACTGTTGGAGCTGTTGGTAATGAGGATTATGAACTTGTTAACATTGGTAAGGCAGGACGTACTCGTCATATGGGCGTTAGACCTACTAACCGTGGTTCTGTTATGAACCCTAATGATCACCCACATGGTGGTGGTGAAGGTCGTGCACCTATCGGTCGTAAGAGTCCACTTACTCCTTGGGGTAAACCAGCTCTTGGACTTAAGACTAGAAAACCAAAGAAAGCTTCTAGCAAGTTAATTGTTAGTCGTAAGAAGAAATAGGAGGATCGTTTATGGCAAGAAGTTTAAAAAAAGGACCTTTCGTTGATGAAAGTCTAATGAAAAAAATTAAAAAGTTAAATGCTGATAATAAAAAAGAAGTTGTAAAAACTTGGTCTCGTCGTTCAACAATCTTCCCTGACTTTATTGGTCATACAATTGCTGTTCATAATGGACGTGAATTTATACCAGTTTATATAACTGAAGAAATGGTTGGTCATAAATTAGGAGAGTTTGCTTTAACTCGTAAGTTTACAGGCCACGCTGGAAATAAGTAGGAGGATTAGATGGAAGCATATGCATTACATAAAATGGCTATTATAGCTCCTCGTAAAGCAAGAATGACTCTTGATTTAATTAGAGGTAAGAGTGTTGTAGAAGCCAGAGGCATTTTAAAGACTACTAATACTAAAGCTAGTAGATTAATTTCTAAAGTTTTAGATTCTGCAGTTGCTAATGCTGTTAATAATTTAAGTTTAAAAGAAGAAAATTTATATGTATCTGAATGTTATATCAATCCAGGTCCTATTTTAAAGAGAATTAAGTTTGGTTCAAGAACTAAGGTTGATAGAAGAGATAAAAGAACAAGTCACATCTTTGTAAAAGTTAGTGACGGAGTTAAGGAGGCTTAAGCATGGGACAAAAGGTAAATCCTAATGGATTAAGACTTGGAGTTAATAAGGATTGGCAGAGTAAATGGTATGCTAAGAGTGATTATGCTAAATTATTAAATAATGATTTAAAGATTAGAGATTTTTTAGCAGAAGAACTTAAAGATGCTGCTTGTTCTGAAATTGTTATTGAAAGAAAGAAAAATCGTACAGAGATTAAAATTCATACTGCAAAACCAGGTGTAATTATTGGACATGGTGGAGCTGATATTGAAAAGTTAAGAGCTAAGATTAAGAGATTAGTTAATGAAGATGTATACGTTACAATCGTTGAAGTTAAGAATCCTAATTTAAGTGCTCAAATTGTAGCTGATCAAATTGCTAAGCAAATTGAGAACAGAGGTAACTTTAGAACTGTTCAAAAGAAAGCTATTAAAGATGTTATGAAAGCTGGAGCTGTTGGTGTTAAGACTGCTGTTTCTGGTAGATTAGGTGGAGCTGAAATGGCTCGTACTGAAGGATATTCAGAAGGAACTGTTCCACTACATACAATTCGTGCTGACATCGATTATGCTACATCTACTGCACCAACTACTTATGGTAAGATTGGTGTAAAGGTTTGGATTTATAAAGGAGAAATCCTTCCAAGCAAGAAAGATAATGGAGGTGTTTCTGATGTTAATGCCAAAAAGAACTAAGTATCGTAAACCTCACAGATTAAGTTATGAAGGAAAAACTAAAGGTAATAAAGAACTTGCTTTTGGTGAGTACGGATTAATGGCTAAAGAGGGTGGATATGTTAGTGCTAAACAAATCGAAGCTGCTCGTATTGCGATGACTCGTTATATGAAGCGTGGTGGTAAGGTATGGATTAATATCTTCCCACAACTTGCTCGTACTCAGAAACCTTTAGAAACTCGTCAAGGTACAGGAAAAGGCGATGTTAAGGAATGGGTTGCTGTAGTTAAAGAAGGAAGAATAATGTTTGAAGTTGCTAATGTCAGTGAAGAGATTGCACGTGAAGCATTAAGACTTGCTTCTCATAAACTAAGTGTTAAGACTAAATTCGTAAAAAAAGAAGATAGTGAGGTAAAGAATGAAGACTAGTGAAATTCGTAAGATGAATAAAGATGAAATTAATTCTAAAATTGTAGAACTAAAAAAAGAACTATTCGATTTAAGAATGAAACAAGCAGTTGGTAATCTTGATAAGCCTCATAAGATTAATGCTTTGAGAAAAGATGTTGCAAGATTAAAAACTATTCTTGCTGAAAAAGATGGGAGTGAAGAATAATGGAAACTAAAGAAACTAAGAGAACTGAATTAATTGGTAGAGTAGTAAGTAATGCTAATGACAAGACTATTACTGTTTTAGTTGAAACTTATCGTAATCACCCATTATACAAAAAGAGAGTTAAATATTCTAAGAAATATGCTGCTCATGATGAAAATAATATAGCAAAGGTTGGAGACACAGTTAGAATTGCTCAAACTAGACCATTATCTAAGACTAAGAGATATGAACTAGTTGAAGTAACTAAAAAAGCTGTTGTTTTATAGGAGGTAATTCTTATGGTAATGCAACAAAGTAAGTTAAAGGTTGCTGACAATTCTGGTGCTCGTGAACTTATGGTTATTAGAGTATTAGGTGGCAGCAAGGTTAGATATGGAAATATCGGAGACGTAGTAGTTGGAACTGTTAAGAAGGCAATTCCAAATGGTACTGTTAAAGAAGGAAAAGTTGTTAAAGCTGTTATTGTTAGAAGTGTACAAGGATTACGTAGAGAAGATGGAAGTTATATCAAATTTGATGATAATGCTTGCGTTTTAATTAAAGATGATAAATCACCAATCGGAACTCGTGTTCTTGGTCCAGTTGCTCGTGAATTAAGAGATAAAGAATTTACTAAGATCGTTTCACTTGCACCTGAGGTATTATAGGAGGCTAAGATGAAAGTTAAAGTTGGAGATAAAGTAAAAGTTCTTGCTGGAAAAGATAAGGGCAAGGAAGGAAGAGTACTTGTTACTTTAAAGAAAAAAGACCGTGTTGTTGTTGAAGGTATTAATATTGTTAAGAAACATTTAAAACCTGGTAGAACAAATGAAACTGGTGGAATTTTAGAAACTGAGAATCCTATTCATGTATCTAATGTAAAAGTAGTTACTGAAGAAAAGAAAGCTAAAACAACTAAAAAATCTACTAAGAAAGAAGTAGGTGAAAAATAATGAAAGATTTATATAATAACGAAATTAAAGATGCTTTAATGAAGGAATTTAATTATGCTTCTGTTATGGAGGTTCCTAAATTAGAGAAGATTGTAGTTAATATTGGTGTTGGTGATGGTTCACATGATGACAAGTTAATTGAAGCAGCTAGAAAAGATTTAGAGACAATTACTGGTCAACATGCTGTTATTACTAAGGCTAAAAAATCAATTGCAGGATTTAAATTAAGAGAAGGTCAATCAATTGGTACTAAAGTTACTTTACGTGGTGATGCTATGTATAACTTTATGGAAAAATTAATTAAGATTGCACTTCCTCGTGTTAGAGACTTTAGAGGTATTTCTCCTAAGGCTTTTGATGGTAAAGGAAACTATACTTTAGGAATTAAGGATCAACTTATTTTCCCTGAAATTGTATTTGATGATGTAGTAAAATTAAGAGGTATGGATATTGTTTTTGTAACAACTGCAAAGACAAATGAAGAAGCACTTGCTTTATTAAAGGGCTTTGGACTTCCATTTAGAAAGTAGGATAGACGATGGCAAAGACTAGTTTAAAAGTTAAAAATTCAAGAACTCCTAAATTTAAGGTTAGAGCATATACTCGTTGTACTAGATGTGGAAGACCTCACGGAGTTTTACGTAAATTTGGATTATGCCGTATTTGCTTTAGAGAACTTGCAAATGATGGTAAGATTCCTGGCGTAAAGAAATCAAGTTGGTAGAAAGGAAGTTATAATTATGATGGTAAATGATACTATAGCTGATATGCTTACAAGAATTCGTAATGCAAATCAAATGAAATATGCAAAAGTTTCTGTATTAAATACTAAGATGACTAGAGAGATTGCAGCTATTTTAAAAGAAGAAGGTTACATTAGTAATTTTGAAGTTAATGCTGAATCTAATATGTTAGAATTAGAGCTTAAATATGGAGAAAATAAGAAGGAAAGAGTTATTGTTGGCTTAAAGAGAATTAGTAAACCAGGCTTAAGAGTATACGTTAAACATGAGGAACTTCCTAGAGTACTAAATGGTTTAGGTATTGCTATTATTTCTACTTCAAAAGGAATCATGACTGATAAAAAGGCTCGTGAAAATGGGCTAGGAGGAGAAGTACTTGCCTATATTTGGTAAGGAAAATGAGTTATGAGTAGAATTGGAAATAGAAAGCTTGTTATTCCTGCTGGTGTTACTGTTACTATAGATGGAAACACTGTAACAGTTAAAGGACCTAAGGGAGAACTTACTAATGAATTTAATAAGTTAATTAAGATTGAACAAGTTGATAATGAAATCGTTTGTTCAAGAGATAATGATGCTATTTTTACAAAGAGCATTCATGGTACTACTAATTCTTTAATTGAGAATATGATTATAGGAGTAAGTCAAGGTTATACTAAGGAATTAGAAGCAGTTGGTGTAGGATATCGTTTTGCAGTTGCTGGTAATAAGATTACTGTTACTGCTGGTTATTCTCATCCTGTAATTGTTGAAGTTCCTGCTGGATTAAGTGTTGAATCTAAGGTTAATACAGAACTTACAATTAGTGGTATTGATAAACAAAAAGTATCTGAATTTGCGGCTAATATTCGTAAAATAAGAAAACCAGAACCATATAAAGGTAAAGGTATTAGATATAAAGGCGAATACATTAGACGTAAAGAAGGAAAGAAAGCGGCTAAATAGGAGGTAAAGTTATGATAAAGAAAGAATCTAAAAATTCACAAAGAATTATGAGACACAAACGTGTTCGTAAGAATATTAGTGGAACTAGTGAAATGCCTAGATTAAATGTATTTAGATCAAATACTCAAATCTATGCTCAAATAATCAATGACGAAACTGGTACTACTTTAGCTAGCTCTTCTAGTGTTCAATTAAAAATTAAAAATGGTGGTAATATCGAAGGTGCTAAATTAGTTGGTGCTGATATTGCTAAGAAAGCTAAAGAAGCTAATATAAGTAAGGTTGTTTTTGATAGAGGTGGATACCAATATCATGGTCGTGTTGAAGCTTTAGCTGATGCAGCACGTGAAAATGGCCTAGAATTCTAGAGGGAGGGAAATAATGGAAGAAACTGTTAAGACTGAAGTAGTTAATAATACTACTCAAAATAAAGGTAATAAAAACTTTAATAAGGATAGAAAACCTAGAAAAGAATTTAAGAAGAATTTCGAACCTAAAAAGAAGCTTTTAGAAGAAAAAGTTATTTCTATCACTCGTGTTACTAAGGTTACTAAAGGTGGTCGTCATTTTAGATTTGCTGCTACTATGGTAGTTGGTGACGGAAAAGGTTTAGTAGGTATTGGTACTGGTAAGAGTATTGAAGTACCTGAAGCTATTAAGAAGGGAATTCAAGCTGCTAATAAGAATTTAGTTAAAGTTCAATTAGTAGATGGAAGAACTATTCCACATGAACAAATTGGTACTTGTGGAAGAGCTAAGGTTATGATTAAACCTGCTAAAGAAGGTACTGGTATTATCGCTGGTGGAGCTGTTCGTGCTGTATTAGAGATTGCTGGTGTTAAAGATATCGTTTCTAAGAGTTTAGGAGCAAATACTCAAGTTAATGTTGCTAAGGCTACTTTAGAAGCATTAAAGAGTCAACGTACTGCTGAGCATATTGCTGAGTTACGTGGCAAAAAAGTGGAGGAGTTATAATATGAAGTTACATGAATTAAACTCTTTACCAGAAGCTAAGAATATTAAAAGAGTAGGTCGTGGACCTGGATCTGGAATGGGTAAGACATCAACTCGTGGTGAAAAAGGACAAAAGGCTAGAAGTGGCGTTTCTATTAAACCATGGTTTGAAGGAGGACAAAGCCCATTATATAGAAGAATTCCTAAGAGAGGATTTAATAATAAGAGATTTACAGTTAGATATGCTATTATTAATTTAGATACTTTAAATAGATTTAATGATGGTGATGTTGTTACTCTTGAATTATTAAAAGAAAAAGGAATTATTAAGAAAGAATTATCTGGTTTAAAAGTACTAGGTGATGGTGAATTAACTAAGAAAGTTATAGTAAAAGCTAATAGATTCTCATCTAAGGCTGTTACTAAGATTGAAAGTGTTGGCGGAACTGCTGAGGTGATTTAATGTTTGCAAATCTTAAAGGACTATTTAGTCCTACAAATAAGGATTTACGCAAAAGAATATTGTTCACCTTAGGGTGTTTAGCAATATTCGCTTTAGGAACTAATATAATGGTTCCTGGAGCAAAAGAAATAACTCAAAATTTAGGTTTTCTTGAACTTTTAAATTTGATGAGTGGTGGTGGATTAAAATCATTTAGTGTATTTGCGTTAGGTGTTGGACCTTATATTACGGCTTCAATTATTACGCAGTTATTACAAATGGATATTATTCCTTACTTTAAAGAGTTAAAAGAGCAAGGAGCTACTGGAAGACAGAAGATAAATCGTATCAATAGATATTTAGGTATTATCTTTGCTGTTATTCAAGGTTATTTCTTCTCATATGCCTTTTTAAAGGGTGCTGGAACAGGTGTTATTATTCGTTCTACGGTTTATTTAACAGCTGGTACATCATTCTTGTTATGGTTAGGTGATGAGATTACTAAAAAGGGAATTGGTAATGGTGTTTCACTACTAATTATGGCGGGTATTGTTAATACGCTACCACAAACATTTATTACTGCATTTAATGAGTTAGTACTTGCAGAAACATTTACAACATGGACTGGTATTATTCTATTTATTCTATTTGTAATAGTTTATTTAGGAATTATTGTTGGAGTTATTTATATGCAACAAGCAGAGCGTAGAGTACCAATTCAGTATTCTAATCGTACTGCTAGTGCATATGGTGGTGAGAAATCATTTATTCCAATAAAACTAAATTCAGTAAGTGTTATTCCGGTTATTTTTGCTTCTGCAATTATAGGAATACCTTCACTTATTGCTACAGTAATAAATAAAACTGCTTTTACAAATTTTGTAGATAATTATATTAATTATACTAGTTATACAGGTTTCTTATTATATATGGTTTTAATTTTCTTATTTGGTTATTTTTATACCTTATTAGAATTAAATCCTGATGAGATGGCTGAAAATTTGGATAAGAGTAGAAGTTATATTCCTGGTGTTACTCCGGGAGAAGCTACTAGTAAGTATTTGAAGTATGTTATTACAAGACTTACTGTAGTTGGAACACTTGGGTTAATGGTTATAGCTGCTTTACCAATTATCTTTAGTAAGATAAGTAATTTATCTAGTAATGTTACTATTGGAGGAACAGGATTATTAATTGTTGTTGGTGTTGCATTAGAAACATATAAACAATTAGAAAGTTCAATAGTTTCTCGTAGTTATACTGGAAGTGCTAAAAGAAGGAGAAGAAGATAATGAAAAATATTATCTTTATAGCTCCTCCAGCTGCTGGTAAAGGAACTCAAAGTGATTTACTTATTTCTAAATATGGTTATGAACATATTTCTACAGGAGATTTATTAAGAGAAGAAGTAGCAAGTGGAAGTGAGCTTGGATTAAATATTTCTGAACTTATGAAAAGTGGTGCTTTGATAAGTGATGATATTGTTAATAAGTTACTTGTTAAAGCACTTAGTGCTACTACTAAACCTTTTATTCTTGATGGATATCCTAGAAATATTAGTCAAGCAGAAAAGTTAGATATTTTGTTAAGTGAATTAGGTAAGACTGTTGATGCAGTAATCTATTTAGAAGTTGATGAAGAGCTTGCAATGAAAAGAGCAACTGGTAGAATTAGTTGTCCTAATTGTAAGCGTAGTTATCATAAATATTTTATGAAACCTAAACAAGATAATATTTGTGATAATTGTGGTGCTACTTTAATATCACGTGCTGATGATACTGAAGATGCATTTAAAATTAGATATAATACATATATTGAAAATACAAAGCCTTTATTAGATTTTTATGATAAAAAGAGCGTTCTTGTTAGAGTTGATGCTAATAGGGATGCTAGTGAGGCTTTTGAAGATATTGAGAAAGTGATTAAGTAATGGTAAGTATTAAGACTAAAGAAGAAATTGAGAAGATGAAGAAAGCTGGTCATGTTAATTATTTAACTCATCAGTATTTAAAGTCTTTAATTAAACCGGGAATAACAACTAAGTATTTAAATGATGAAGCCGATAAGTTTATTAGAGAGCATGGAGGAATACCTGGATTTTTGAATTACGAAGGATTTCCAGGGAGTATTTGTGCATCAGTAAATGAAGAAGTTGTTCATGGTATACCAGGTGATAGAGTCTTAAAAGAAGGAGATATAATCTCACTTGATATTGGTGTTGTTATTGATGGATTTCATTCTGATTCAGCTTGGACTTATCCAGTAGGTAAAGTTAATGCGGAAAAGCAAAGACTTATGCATCACACTGAAAAAGCACTTTTTATAGGGCTTAAAGAGATTCATGATGGTGCTCATTTATATAATATTGGAGCACGCATTTTAGAATATTGTAATAAACAAAAACTTGGTGTTGTAAGAGAATTAGTTGGTCATGGGGTTGGACGTGATTTACATGAAGATCCTGATGTACCAAACTATGGAAAATATAACACTGGAATGATTTTAAAAGAAGGCATGGTTATTGCGGTGGAACCGATGATAACTGCCGGAACCAGACATATTTGTGTTTTAGATAATGACTGGACTATCGTTACAGAAGATGGTAGACCTAGTGCTCACTTTGAGCATACTGTTGTTGTTACTAAAGATGGATATGAAATATTAACGGGAGAGTGAAAGATGGCTAAAGAAGCTAAGATTGAAGTCGATGGTAAAGTTATAGATGTTATCAAAGATGAATATAAAGTGGAATTAGAAAATGGCTTTGTAGTAACAGCTCACGTTTCTGGTAAAATACGAATGAATATGATTCGTATCTTACCGGGTGATAAAGTTACTATAGAGTTTTCACCATATGATTTAACACGTGGGCGAATAACATATAGAAAATAGGAGGTATTTTTATGAAAGTTAGACCATCAGTAAAGAAAATATGTGCAAAATGTAAAATAATTAGAAGAAAAGGTAAGATTATGGTTATTTGTGATAACCCTAAGCATAAGCAAAGACAAGGTTAGGAGGACTTATTATGGCTCGTATTAGAAATGTAGAATTACCAAAAGAAAAAAGAACAGTAATTGGACTTACTTATATTTATGGTATTGGTAGAAGTTTATCTGAAAAGATTTGTGCTAATACTGGAGTAGATCCTGATAAGAAGATCAAAGATTTAACTAGTGAAGATGAAGCTAAGTTAAGAAAAGAAATCGAAAATCATTTAACTGAAGGTGATTTAAGACGTGAAGTTCAAATGAATATTAAGAATAAGATGGAAATTAATTCTTATCAAGGTGTTAGACATAAAAAAGGATTACCTGTTCATGGTCAAAGAACAAGCAGAAATGCTAAGACTCGTAAAGGTAAAGGCAAAGTAGTTGCTAATAAGAAAAAAGTAGGTAAGTAGGAGGTAAATTATGGCTTATAATAGAAGAAAAAGAAAAGTTAAAAAGAATATTCCTGAAGCACAAGCTCATATTCATTCAACTTATAATAATACAGTTATTTCTATTACAGATGTTAATGGAAATGTAATTAGCTGGGCTTCTGCTGGTACAATTGGTTATAAGGGTTCTAAAAAGAAAACTCCATTTGCTGCTGGACAAAGTGCTGAGGCTGCTGCAAAGGTTGCAATGGACTCTGGAGTTAAAAAAGTAGAAGTATTTGTTAAGGGACTTGGTAGTGGTAGAGAAAATGCTATTCGTTCACTACAAGCTGCTGGTTTAGAAATTACTGCTATTAATGATGAAACACCAGTACCACATAATGGTTGTAGACCACCAAAACGTCCAAGAAATTAGGGGAGGAAGAATATTATGAATTTTGAAAAACCGGAATACAAAATTACAGAATATGTTGAAAAAAACAATTATGGAAAGTTTGAAATCGAACCTTTAGAAAGAGGTTTTGGTACAACTATTGGTAATGCATTAAGAAGAGTTATGCTTTCATCAATGCCTGGTTCTGCTATTACTAGTGTTAAGATTGACGGAGTAATGCATGAATTTCAAAAAATAGATGGTATTATTGAAGATGTAACAACTATAGTTTTAAATTTAAAGAGTGTTGTTATTAAAAATCATACTAAAGAAAATAAAACTATTAGATTATCTGCTAATAAGGAAGGCGAAGTTAAGGCTGGAGATATTGAATTAGATGCAGATTTAGAAATTATGAATCCTGACTTAGTTATTTGTACTTTAGTTAAGGGTGGAAAAATTGATATGGAAATGACTGTTGGTAATGGTCGTGGATATGTTGATTCTAAGGAAAATAAAAAATTACTTGGAGATTCTATTCAAGGTTTAATTCCTATTGATTCACTTTATAGTCCAATTGAAAGAGTTGGTTATGAAGTACAACCTGCAAGAGTTGGACGTAATGAAAATTATGATAAATTAGTTATGGAAGTTTATACTAATGGTTCAATGAGTCCAGAAGAAGCAATGGCACTTGCTGCTAAGATTTTAATCGAACATTTCAAAATTGTTGCTGATTTAAATAATATTGCTGATGCAACTGGAATTATTGCAGAAAAGAAAGTTGATCAAATTATTAAGACTTTAGAAACTCCAATTGAAGAGATTGAATTCTCAGTTAGAGCATATAACTGCTTAAAGAGAGCTGGAATTCATACAATGCAAGATTTAATTGATAAGAGAGAAGTAGATGTTACTAAGATTCGTAACTTAGGTAAGAAATCTCTTAAAGAAGTATTAGATAAAGTTAAAGAAATGGGACTAAGCTTCCGTGATTAGAAAGAGGTAAGTAATATGTTATATCGTAAATTAGGTAGAGAAACTCGCATAAGAAGAAGTATATTAGCTGGACTTACTAAAGACGTAATTAAAAATGAATATGTTGTTACTACTGATGCAAGAGCTAAAGAAGTAAGAAAATTTGTTGATAAGATGATTACTTATGGTAAGGATGGATCTTTAGTATCTAGAAGAAAAGCACTTGCTTTCTTACAAAATGATACTGTAGCAGTTAATAAAGTATTTAATGAACTAGCTAAACGTTATGAAACTCGTAATGGTGGATATACTAGACTAGTTAAATTAAATGAAAGAAAAGGCGACGACGCTATGCAAATTAGAATTGAACTTGTTTAAGTTTAATTCTTTTTTTAGATTATTTATCCAAATTGTAAAGTAATTTTTGTCCAAATTGTAAAGTAAAACTTGTCCAAATTGTAAAATAATATTTACTTATAATTAAATTTATTATATAATTATTACAGGTGATGAACTTATGAATAAATATATGCCAAGGATTGTGGATAGTGTTTTAGAAAATAAATTAAAATATATGGGAGCAGTACTTATTGAAGGATGTAAGTGGTGTGGTAAGTCAACTACCGCAAGGCAGTTTGCTAAAAGTTATATTGAATTTCAAGATCCAGATAAAAAGTTACAATATGATAATACAAATCAGACTAAGCCATCATTATTTTTAGAAGGTGAAAAGCCTAGATTATTTGATGAGTGGCAGATGTATCCTGTTGTTTGGGATTCAATAAGAATGGATGTTGATCATACAGGATTAAAAGGGCAATATATACTTACTGGTTCTGCAAGACCTACTGAAGATAGTGTTATGCATACTGGTACTGGTAGAATTACAAAACTTTTAATGAGACCTATGAGTTTATATGAGTCAGGAGATTCTGATGGTTCTGTATCTTTAGAAGATATAATGAATAATAAAGATGTTTCTGGTGTTTCTAAGTTATCTTTTGATGATATTATAAATGTTATGATAAGAGGTGGTTGGCCAGAAACATTAAATATTCCAGATGATAATAAATATGAAGTTGCTAAGGATTATATAAGGGCTTTATTAAATGAAGAGATTAAAACATTTGATGGGGTAGAGAGAAATCCACAAAGAATGAATGCTCTTTTAAAAAGTATATCTAGAAATATTTCTACTTCTGTTAGTAAAAGTACAATTCTAGATGATGTTAAATTGGAGTTTGAAAATGAGTTATCAAGACCGACTTTAGATGATTATTTAAATGCATTAGAAAGATTGTATATTTTAGAAAGTATACCTGCGACAAATTTGAATTTAAGATCTAAGACACCTTTAAGAACAACTCCTAAATTAGAACTTGTTGATCCATCTTTAGCAATTGCTTCATTGGATTTAAAAAAACAAGATTTAGTTAATGATTTAAATTTAACTGGTTTCTTGTTTGAAAATATGTGTATAAGAGATTTAAAAATATATGCAGATGCGATGAACGCTAGTTTATCTTATTTTAGAGATAAGAATGATTTTGAAGTTGATGTTATTTTAAGAAATGCTAATGGAAAATGGGGTGCAATAGAAATAAAGTTAGGTGCTGGTTATATTAATGAAGCGGCTAATAACTTGTTAAAATTTAAAGAACGTGTTGATATTGAAAAATGCGGAGAGCCTTCATTTTTAATGGTATTAACTGGAGCAGATTACTCTTATAAAAGAGATGATGGAGTATATGTTGTTTCTATAGGAAATTTAAAAAATTAAAGCATGACTTTTAGTCATGCTTTTTATCTTTTAATTATACTTTCTAATGCTAGGATTATCATGTTATCTAGGGCTGTTTGTCTTTCTTCTGGAGATAAGTCTTCACTTCGTTTATATGGAGAGTCTGATATTGATACTAAGCAGGTTGCTTCTTTATTTAAGAAGTTTGCTACTGTAAAGATACCGAATGCTTCCATTTCGCTAGCTAGTGGGTTTATATTTTTAGGTACTTTATCAAGCAAATGAGATATACTTTCGTATACGTCAAATATTTCAGATGTATAGATAGTTCCTTTAGTAATATTGATACCTAATTCTTTACTTGTATTTATAATTGTTTGATTTAAGGAGTTAGATGAAGATATTTTTTTACTTTTGCTTTTAGTTAGTGCATATCTAAAGTTTGAATCAGAGTATGCTGATGATGCTAGAACGATATCTTTAATATTTAAATCTTTTGATAATGCACCAGCTGAACCTATTCTTATAATATTTTTAACATTATAAAATTTATATAATTCATAAGTATAAAGTGATGCACTTGGAATGCCCATACCTGAACCAATAACAGTAATTTCTTTACCTTTATAAGTACCAGTATATCCTAGCATATTGCGTACATTATTTATTAGTTTTGGGTTTTCTAGATATTTTTCAGCAATATATTGTGCTCTTAGAGGATCACCGGGTAGTAATACATTTTCTTTAATATTTTCTTTTTCTGTTACAATGTGAATTGGGTTCATATTATTCCTACTTTCTTTTTAAATTATATCATAAGTATCAAGTAAAGGTTAAGCAGATGTAATAAATTTACATATATTTTTTTAAAGTGATATAATAAAAGTATGTTTATTTACGCATAATATGAAAAGAGGTGACTTATGGTTTTTAAAGATTATAAGATGAAAGGTTATACTTTACATACTATTAAGACTGATAAGTTTAAGATGTGTCATGTAGAAGTTATTTTTAGAAACAATGTTGTTAAAGAAGAAATTACTAAAAGAAATTTATTATTTGATATGCTTTGTGAGTGCTCTAATAGTTATAAGGGTAAAAGAGACTTAGCATTAGAACTTGAGAATTTATATTGTGCTTCAGTATATGATGCAACAAGTAAAGTGGGTAACTCAGTTATAACAAATTTCTGCTTAGATTTTTTAAATCCAAGATATGCACAAGATGATATGCTAACTGACCGAGTATTTAAGTTATTATTTGATTTAATATTTAATCCTAAAGCAAGTAATAATGAGTTTGATCATAAGTTATTTGATTTTGTTAAAGAGAGACTATCTAATGATATAAAAATGTTAGATGATAATCCTAAAAAGAAGAGTTTACTTAAAGCACTTAGTACTTTAGGTGATAGTCCATCTAGTTATGGTAGTTTAGGTTTTTTAGAAGAAATAGATAAAATTACACCAGAGAACTTATACTCATATTATAAACAAGTAATAAATACAGACTATGTTGATATATATGTAGTTGGTAATTTAGATATGGATGAAGTATCTAGAATAGTAGATAAATATGCTAAGTTTAATGTTATTAAGAATCATGAAGTAGATATGTATGTTAGTAATGTTAAGAGAAAACCAGTTATATTAAGTGATAAGTCTAGTAATGCTCAAAGTAATATAGTAGTACTTGTTAATCTTAATAATTTAACTACTGATGAAAAGAAATATGCTGCTAATATGTATAATTTAATTTTAGGTGGAGGTTCACTTGAGACTAAACTTTATCAGAAGTTAAGAGTAGAAAATTCATTATGTTATAATGTGGGCTCTATGTATCAGAAATATGATGGACTTATTATTATTACAACTAGTGTTGATATAAATAAAAGTAATCTAGCAGTTCAATTAATTAAAACTTGTCTTAAAGAGATGAAAACAAATATTAGTGATGAAGAACTTGTTAATGCTAAAGCCCTTGTTAAGACTAGTTTAAATATGACTAATGATAATATTGGGAGAATAGTAGATAATGCTTATTATCAAAATATTAGTGATTTAGATGAATTAGATGTTAGATTAGATAAGTTTGATAAGGTTAGTATTAATGATGTTAAAAAGGTGGCAGAGAAGACTAGTATTAGTACAATTTATGTTTTAGAAGGGGGAAGCACAAATGAATGAGATATTATTGCCAGGAGTGCTCGAGAAACTTTATACGTACACTTTAGATAATGGTCTTAAGATTTATATGGTACCTAATAATAAAACTAAGAATTTTTATATTACTTTAAGTACTAAGTATGGGTCTATTTATACTAATTTTGAGTATAATGGTAAGAAGTATGATATGCCAAAGGGGATAGCACATTATTTAGAGCATTTATTATTTAATATGCCAGATGGAACTACTGCTCATGATTATTTTGGTAAGTTAGGGGCAAATATTAATGCATTTACTTCTTTTGATATTACTTGTTATGAAGTATTTGCTAATGCTAATTTTAAAGAGTGTTTATCTTATTTAACTGAGTATGTTTATACACCATATTTTACTAAGGAAATAGTAAATAATGAGCGTGGTATTATTACGGAAGAGATTAATATGTATGAGGATAAACCTGGTACTCAGTTAATATATGGAACTTATAATAATATTTTTATTAAGGATGAAAGACAATATTTAGTAAGTGGCACGGCAAGTGATGTTAAAAAGATTACTAAGGAAGATTTAGAAATTTGTTATGAAGCTTTTTATCATCCAGAGAATATGTTTATGATTATTACGGGTAACTTTGATCCTAATGAGGCAGTAGCAATTGTTAGTGAGGTTATGAGTAAGAAAGAGTTTCCTAAATATAATAAACCAGTTCTTAAGTTTAAGAAAGAACCTTTTGAGGTTAAAACTAAGCATTTTGAGAGGTGTATGAATGTTAATATACCAAAAGTATCAGTTGGGTTTAAAGTACCTAAAAATGCTTTTAAAGGACTTAAAATAGATGAAAGAAAAGTAAGATTATATTTTAATTTATATATGAGAGTTCAGTTTGGTATAACTTCTTATTTAAGAGATGAGTTACAAAGTAGTAAGGTTATTACTGGTGGTCTTAGTATGAACTTACTTGATACTGAAGATTATTATGTAGAGGTAATAGCAGCATCTACAGAGTATCCTGATTATTTTATTAAAAGAGTTAAAGAAACTTTTGATGAAAGAGATATAAATGAAGAAGATGTTATTAGAAAAGTTAATGCTTCTGTAAGTAATTTAATTATGTATTTTGATGATATTGAAGGAGTTAATTCTCAGATACAAGATGATGTAATTGACTTTGGTGAGTATATGTATAATATTTATGATGTATATAAAAGTTTAAATATTGAAGAAGCTAGAGAAGTAGTAAAGAGATTAAATAAGCATATTACTACAGAGACAATTATTAAGCCTTTAGAAGAAAAGTAGAACGCATATGATTATGCGTTTTTTTTATGTTATTTAGTTGTCCTAAAATTTGCGACAACTCAAAAAACTTATTAAATAAAAAGGAAATTAAGTGTTAATTTACAACAATAAATAATAGGAGGACTATAAATGAAGAATGAAATCTTATTATTTGAAAATCAAGATGTAAAACTAGAAGAAAATTCAGTACGCTCATTTTTTGAGCATACTGGAGGAGATGGTGAATTAGAAGAGAAAAGTAATGTGCAAAAAATGCACTTTTCTAAATAATTGGATAATTCAACTGTCGCAAAATATGCGACAGGTCAAAAAGAAGGAAATAGAGATGTAACTCGCAAAATAGAATATTATAATCTTGATGTTATTATTAGTGTTGGTTATCGTGTTAAAAGTAAGAATCGCATTATATTTAGGAAATGGTCTAATAAAATCTTAAAAAAAAGGTTATGTAGTTAATCAAAAGAGTTTAAAATATTTTGAAAAAACAATTAAGTTTATATGAAAAATGATAGTGTTTGGCTTACGCAAAGACAAATGGCTGAATTATTTAATATATCAAGAACAAATATAATTGAACATATTAGTAATATTTATTCTGATGAAGAACTTGATAAGAATTCAACCTGTCAGGATTTCCGACAAGTTCGAAAAGAAGGTAAAAGAACTGTAACAAGAACTATTCCATTTTATAATCTAGATATGATTAAAGGTTATGTAGTTAATCAAAAGAGATTAAAATATCTTGAAAAAACAGTTAAGTTAATTGATATTGCAGGAAGAATTGATATAAATTTAAAAGGAAATGAATAACTACTTTACAACAATAAATAATAGGAGGACTATAAATGAAAAATGAAATTATATTATTTGAAAATCAAAATGTTAAATTAGAAGTAAATATGCAAGATGAAACAGTTTGGTTAAATACAGAACAAATGGCAAAATTATTTGATAGAGATTATAAAACTATTAGAAAACATATTAATAATGCCTTAGAAGAAGAACTAAGTGATCAAGAGGTAGTCGCAAAATTTGAGAATACCACTCAGCATGGTGCGATTGAAGGAAAAACACAAACTCATTATATAGAATATTATAATCTTGATGTTATTATAAGCGTTGGTTATCGTGTTAAAAGTCAAAATGGTGTTATTTTTAGAAAGTGGGCTAATAAAATTTTAAAAGATTATTTGATTAAAGGTTATGCAGTTAATCAAAAGAGATTAAAATATCTAGAAAAAACGGTTAAGTTAATTGATATTGCAGGAAGAATTAATATAAATTTAAAAGGAAATGAAGCACAGGAAATTATTAAGGTAATAAATAATTATTCTAATGCTTTAAATTTGCTTGATGATTATGATCACAAGAGGATAATTAAACCAAATGGTACAATTAATGAAAATAAAATTAATTATGAAGATTGTATGAATATTGTTAATAAACTTAAATTTAGTAGTGATAGTGATTTATTTGCTCTTGAAAGAGATAACGGAGTGGAAGCAATTATTTTTGATATATATATCAAACTTTTGATGGAAAGGACTTATACTCTTCAATCGAAGAAAAAGCAGCTAATTTTTTGTATTTAATTATAAAAAATCATGTGTTTATAGATGGCAACAAGAGAATTGCTGCAACATTATTCATTTACTTTTTGGAATTTTATAGTCTACTTTATATAGATGGTAAACAAGTTATTGATAATAATACATTAGTTGCTATCACTTTACTTATAGCACAGTCTAATCCAAAAGAAAAAGAAATATTAGTAGATTTAGTGATGAATTTTTTAAGTAGATAAATATTATATTTCTTCTTGAATTTTATGTCTTTATATTTTATAATTTTTATAGAATATAAGGTGATTATAGTGGAAGATAAAATATTGAGTGATAAGAATAAAATTAAGGTGTTTAGTTCTTTATTAATAATTGTTTTATTGGTAATGGGAGTTAGTTTTGCTATATTCCAAAATTTTGCAAGACAAAGTGGAACTAATAATTTAGGAGCAACCAATTGTTTTAGTGTAACGTTTAGTGGTGTTAATAATGCAATTAATTTAGCAAATGATTATCCTATACCTGATAGTGAGGGTTTAGAAAGAGATCCTTATACATTTAAAGTAACTAATAATTGTAATCAGTATTTAACACTTAGTATAGGTGTAGAGACACTAAGTACAAGTGAAATACCATCAAACCTAATTAAAGGTGTTATTGTTAATAATGGAGGGATACCAACAAGCGCATCTATTTTATCAAGTGGTAAAACTATGGAAGCACAAAATGGTGGTACTGCTTATGAATTATTAACTGATAACTTATCAGCAAATTCATCTAAAACATATGATTTAAGATTATGGTTTGATGAAAGCATGACTAAAGAACAGGGAGCTACTAAAAAATATCAAGGAAAAGTTATTGTAGGGGCAAGTGCATCAGTATCTCCAACTTTTGCAGAAACTATACTAGCAAATAATGAAGTGAAGGCTCCAATAACTACACCAGGAAAAGAAGTAAGTGCATATAAAGAAAATGAAGTAACAGCAACATCTTCAGCGAGTGTATCTTCAACATACCAAGCATATTACTTTACTTACGGAACCGGTTGGGAAGCAAATGGTACTAAGTTTAATTTAACAGGAGCGGCAGTAACGAAAGACACATATGCTAATTCATATTCAAGCTTAGTTGGAAAGTATTTACCAAATAGTTACTTGTCAAGTGCTGGATCAAACACTGCAGGAACTATGAAGACTACAACTAATTTAGATAGTGTATATTATGTAGTAAGTGCTACACAAGATAGTTTTACATATAAACAAATAACATCAAATAAAAATACGACAGAAGCATTACTTGCATCTACAGAAGATGATTATGGTACATCTTATTATTTTAGAGGAGCAGTCAAAAATAATTATGTTGAGTTTGCTAATAAATGCTGGAGAATAGTAAGAGTTGGAGGAGATGGTTCAGTAAAACTAATACTACATAACGATAATACAGCAGGAGCAGCTAATCCTTGTGATGCTGCAAATAATAGTGCGAGTGCAGCATTTGCAAGATACTCTGGAACAACATATACAAGTGCATTTAATTCAAGTTATGATGATAATGCATATGTTGGTTTTATGTATGGAACTGCTGGTTCAAGTGATTATGCAAGCACACATGCAAATACTAATAAAAGTACAATACTTACAAATTTAGAAACTTGGTATAATAATAATCTAAAAACATATAAAAGTGTAATAGATGATACTGTATGGTGCAATGATAAAACTAACGTAACAGATACAACTTATAATCCTTGGAATATGAGTAATGTTAATGGTTTAGGATATGCCGAGAATGTAACATTTTATGGTGCTACACAAAGATTAGTAAGTACAAGTGGAAGTGCTGGAGGCACTGGTCCAAGCTTAAAATGCAACGGAGAATTAAGTAAAATAAATTCAAAAGTAGGATTAATAACTGCTGATGAATTAGCATTTGCTGGATATGCTTTTAATATTAATAATACAACAACTTATTTACAAGAAAATGCTACTGAAGTTTTGTGGTGGTCTTTGTCTCCTCGCGGCTTCTATGGCAACTTTCTTGGCAGCCGCGCTGGCGTTTGGGGTGTGCTAGGCAGCGATGGCAAATTCGACAGCACCTATGTGAACTTTGCTTTAGGTGCTCGCCCTTCAATTTCTCTTAAGCCTTCTACCAACGTAACTGGAGATGGTACATCAGAAAACCCTTACAAAGTGGTTTAACTTTAGTTTGTGCTTGACAAGTCTGTGTTATTGGCATATAATTTATGGCATAAGCAGTTGATGAAGACGTTGATATGAAAGGTATTTAGAGAGCTTACGTTGTGGTGAAAGTAAGTATACTGGAAGTATTAAGGATCACTTCGGATGTTACTATAGGATAAGTATAGTACGGTATCTACGTTATAGATAATGAGTGTATGAAATAAGTTCATAAATTAAGGTGGTAACACGGGTTTGACTCGTCCTTAGATTATGGGCTTTTTTATTTTAGGAAGGGAGATTTTTATGGATTATAAGGAAACACTTTTGATGCCTAAGACTGAGTTTCAGATGAAGGGTAATTTACCGGAGAATGAGAAGGTACAACGTGCTAAGTGGGAAGAGATGGACTTATATAATAAGTTAAGAGAGAAGAATAAGGGAAGGGAGCCTTTTGTGTTACATGATGGGCCTCCTTATGCGAATGGTTCTATTCATATTGGTCATGCGATGAATAAGATTTTAAAGGATTTTGTTAATCGTTATGCTGCGATGAGTGGTAGGGATATGATTTATATTCCTGGATGGGATACTCATGGTCTTCCAATAGAGCAAGCAGTTACTAATAGTGGTGTTGATCGTAAGAGTATGGATAAAGCTGAATTTAGAGCTATTTGTGAAGAGTATGCTAAGAAGCAGATTGCTATGCAGATGGAAGGGTTTAAGGCTTTAAATGTTATTGCTGATTGGGATAATTATTATGCTACTTTTCAGCATGAGTTAGAGGCTAGACAAATTGAAGTATTCGCTGAGATGGCTCGTAAAGGGTTAATTTTTAAGGGAATGAAACCTGTATATTGGTCACCATCAAGTGAGAGTGCTTTAGCTGAAGCTGAGATTGAGTATCATGATAGAAAGGATCCTTCTATATTTGTTGCTTTTGAAGTAGAGGAAGGTAATAGTGTTGTTGATAAGGGAGATTATTTAGTTATTTGGACTACTACTCCTTGGACACTTCCTGGTAATACTGCTATATGTGTTGGACCTAATTTAGAGTATTCTAGAGTACTTGTTAATGGTAAGAAGTATGTTGTTGCTGCTGATTTATTAGATTCACTTAAGGATGAGTTTGGATGGGAAAATGTAGAAGTAGTAAATAACTTCTATGGTACTGATTTAGAGTATGTTAAATATAAACATCCATTTATGGATAGAATTAGTCCAGTTGTGTTAGGTGATCATGTTACACTTGATGCAGGTTCTGGTCTTGTTCATACAGCACCTAGTTATGGTGAGGATGACTTTAATGTTGGTAAGAAGTATAATCTAGAGATGGTGTTTGGTGTTGATGATAATGGATGCTTAAATGCTGAGTCTGGTGAAAGATTTAAGGGATTATTTTTTGAGGATGCTAATAAAGAGGTTGTTAAGTATTTAGATGAGTTAGGTGTATTATTAAAGCTTAAGTTTATTACACACTCTTATCCACATGATTGGCGTACTAAAAAACCTATTATATTTAGAGCAACTGCTCAGTGGTTCTGTAGTATTGATAAAATTAAAGATGATATCTTAAATGAGATTGATAATAATATTAATTGGCTTCCTGAGTGGGGTAAAGTAAGACTTCATAATATGATTGAAGGAAGAGGAGACTGGTGTATTTCTCGTCAAAGAGTTTGGGGAGTACCACTACCTATTTTCTATAATGAAGATGGTTCTGCTATTTTAGATTATGATGTTATGATGCATGTTGCAGAGTTATTTAGAGAGCATGGTTCTAATTATTGGTTTATGAAGGATGCTAAGGATTTACTTCCTGAAGGTTATACTAATCCAGCAAGTCCTAATGGTAAGTTTACTAAAGAAATGGATATTATGGATGTTTGGTTTGACTCCGGTTCTACTCATACTGGTGTATTATTAGGTAGAAATTTACCATATCCAGCTGATGTTTATTTAGAAGGTTGCGATCAATATCGTGGATGGTTTAATTCATCATTAATTACTGGTGTAGCAGTTCATGGTAAGAGTCCTTATAAGACTTGTATAAGTCATGGATTTACTTTAGATGCTAAGGGTAATAAGATGAGTAAGAGTCTTGGTAATGGTATTGATCCACTTAAAGAGATTAGTATTAGAGGTGCTGATGTATTACGTTTATGGGTAGCATCTACTGATTATACTGAGGATGTAAGAATTGGTGATGAGATTCTTAAACAGGTTCAAGAGAGTTATCGTAAGATTAGAAATACTGCTAAGTTTATTTTAGGTAATTTAAATGATTTTGATCCTAATAAAGATATGATTAGTTTTGATGAGATGAAAGAGTATGATAAGTACTTGATGAGTGAACTTAATAAATATGTTAAGAATGTTAGAGGTGCTTATGATAGATATTCTTATCAAGAGGTTTATAAGTATACTAATAATTTTATAAGTTTTACTTTATCTAATTTCTATTTGGATTTCACTAAGGATATTTTGTATATTGAGAAGAAGGATTCTTTAGTAAGAAGAAGTGTACAGACAGTGTTATATAATATTATTACTAAGTTGGATGTTCTTCTTGCACCAATTTTACCTTATACCGCTGAAGAAATTTATCGTTATATTCCAGGAGATAAGAAGGAAAGTGTTCATTTATTAGATATGCCTGAAGTTATGGATGTAAAGATAGATGAAGAGTTATGGAGTAATTTCTTTAAGGTTAAGGATGATGTTTATAAGGCATTAGAGACTGCTCGTAATGAGAAAGTTATTGGTTCTGGATTAGAAGCAAATGTATATTTGAATTTACCAGAAAAGTTTAATAATGTTAAAGATGTTTTAGGGGATGTTATGCATCAGTTATTGATTGTATCTAAGGTAGTCTTTACTAGTGAGGAATTACCTAAGTATGATAATGTATCTGTTAAGATTGAAAGAAGTACTGGTGAGAAGTGTAATAGATGCTGGAACTATGTTGACGAACTAGATGATGGTATTTGTCATAGATGTGCTAGTATATTAAAGGATAATGAGTAATCGTTATTCTTTTTTTTAAAATATTATGATATACTTCAGATAGAAGGGTAGTGTGAGATGAAAAAGAAGGTGTTTTTATTTGTAAGTATTGTAATTGTTGTTTGTACATGTGGATATTTTTTGTGGAGTTATTTATCATATGAAAAGTTTGATGGAAGTTTTAATATAGGTACAACAGATTATATTAAGTCTTATTCTGGCGGAGAATATATAAATGTTTATGTAGATTATGAAACTTATGCGCAAATAAAGATTAAGAAGGTGTCATTTAAACTTAGATATAGTGATGGTTTAAAACTTGTTAAGAATGAGATTGTAAAGGGAAGTCAAATTACCGATTATGAAGTTAATAAAAATAAGTATACGATAAAGTTAAATGGTAATAGTATTTTAACTGATAGTTTAGGTTTTCAGTTTGTTGTATCTGATGAGACTAAGAAACTTTATGTTGAGTTATATGATATTAGTTTGATTGATAAAGATGGGATAGAGTACAAGGTTGGTAATAAGAAAACTTTACTTTATGAAGATGGTACTTTTTATAAATGTACTGATTCTGGTTATTATGGTTTAATTAATGGTAAAGATGCGGTTATTTATACAAAGTTTGATTACGCTGAATATAAATTTATGGATTGTGAAAAGGTTAAAGTAAATATTGATAAGTCATATATTCCAGTTCGTAATTTTTGGCATGATAGTAAGATGCTTTTTTATAAGAATGATAAATATTATCTTTATGATTTTAAGGAAGAAAAGTTTGTTTTAGAGACAGAGAAGGTATTTAAAGTTGATTCGAATCCTTTATTTGTTACTTCTTATATAGATAAAAATGGAGAAGATACTAATGCTTATGGTGTTGTTACTGATGCAGGACAAATATATATTAATTTAGATAAGAATGAGGCTTATTATGGATTTAATAAGGACTATGAATTAAGGGATGCTAGTTTTATTACAATTGGTGACGATGCTCATTTTGAATCAATTAAGACTAATGGTAAGTTAATCAAAGTTAGAAAAAAAGATGCATCTTTTGAAGCATTTGGATTATTTAATGGTGATGATTATTCATTAATGGATGATAGTTATAGTAGTTGCGAGTTTAATAATTATGATAATATTTTGTGTTATAAGGAATATTATGATAGACGAGATAAGGCGTTTAAGGTAAGTTTATTTGATAATAAGGGGAAACTATTATATGATTCTGATGATTTATATTCTTATTTTGATAATATTGATAGGGAGCATATTATTTATAAACTTTCGGAATCTAATGATAAGAAGTTAAATATTGTTGATTATGCTAAAAAGGTAACTGGAACAGTTATTTATGATGGCGATGTTTATCAAGATTTATTTGTATCTTATATAAATGATGAATCAGTAAACTCATGTTATACTTATTTTGGAGTTAATGATAAACCTTCTAATTATATAACTATTATTTCTCAAAAAGCGAAAGTTTATAAGAAAGATAATTATAATCAATTTAAATATTTTAAAGATTTAGAATATTGTGATGATAATTCATGAAATGAAAAAACCTTACTTAAAAATTTTTATTGTAAGGTTTTTTTACTGTCTTTATTCATATCTTTAAAATCTTCATTTGCTTCATTAATAGTTTTTTTAATTAATTGTCTTATTTCTTCATCATCTTCATGTTCTTTTAAGTAATCTTCATCTGTAGTAAATGTTTCTTCTAGTTCTTCTAAAAGCATTTGTCTTTCTGTTTCGTCTGTTAGAAGTAAGCCGCTTCGTAACATGCTTATTAATAAAGATATTTCATGAGCGTAATCATCTAAATCGGCATCAAAATAATCTAATAATGTATCAAGTGCTAAATCAGCAGTGTTTAATCCAAGTGTTATATTTAATTCTGCTTTTTCTTCTTCAGTTAAATCGTTTTTGACTGTAATAGAGTCAGTTAAGTTTCTTGGAAAAGTACCTTTATTTTGAAAGAATTCATTTTCAAGACCTGGGCATGCATATAGCATATAATATTTTTTTTTGATACTTTCTAAGGAATTATCTTCACTTATGAAGGTGATTGTTCTTTTACTTACTTCATCACTTATGCGTTTTTCGTAGTCTCTTACTGATGATATTTTTTCGTGATATGATGGAACTATTTCTTTAACGTCTGCATGCAAGTTGTGTTCATATGCTTCATCACTTTCAAATAGAACGCTTTTTATTTGCTGAATAGTGCGGTATGCGGTTACAACGGTTTCGTTATCTTCATAAAGTAAAAGAAGTTCTACTGGTGATTTTATTTCATCGTTAATTGTTTCAATTAGATATTCTAAAATATTTGGAATAATTTCAGGATACATTCTAAAGTAGTTTAAAAGAGTTTTTTCTTCTTCTGTGTATAAAGCCAAAAGTTCAATTAGATTTTTTGAGAAAAAACTGTCTTTTAAGTTTTTGATTTCTAGACTTGCTAGGCCTCTGTAAGCATTAAGAATTTGTGATTCTAGTTCAAGAAGTTCATTAAGTATTTTGACATCTGTACTACTTAAACCATAGGCGGACATTCTTTGGGCTTCTAGGTCGTCATCTTTTGATAATTCTTTTTTTGTTTTAGAGTTATCTTGAATGATTTTAAATAATTTTTCTTTTAAGGATTCATTTTCATCTAAAGAATTAATAAGACTTTTAATATCTTTTATGGCTTCTTTTGATTGATATGTTAGGGCAGCTTTAAAGTATGTGTATAAAATACTGTTATCGTCATAGGCCATGCTATCAAGTGCTTCATCTATTTTTTCACCAATATGCGTATCTAGAAATATTTCTTTTTGAACTCTTGTTACCATTGTATTAAATGAGATGTCAGTATTCTGTTTTTTAGGTATTGTTTCAAATGAAGAAGGAACAAGGATAGTTTCGATGTAAGGTGTGATGAAAGATAGATGATATTTTGCTTTAGTATTTCCTTCATCATCTAGTAGAGTGTATAATGTTTTAGCAAATGATTCGTCTATAAGAGGTATTTCTTTAAAAAGATATGCTTCAATTGAACTTTTTTCATCAGATTGAAATTTTATTCTTGCTATAAGTTTTTGATTTATTAGGTAATTAAATAAGGTTCTATCACTAATTATAATGATTTCTAATGTTGTTAGAATTCTTCTTGAAATTAGAGCGTCTTTTGAAGGTGTGCATAGAACTTCTAGAGGTGTATTTTTATTTATAAATTGTCTTGCTAATTCAGTGTAAGTGGATAGAGCAATTGTTGGATTTGCGATAAAAAAACTATATTCTTCGTGTTCTTGTTGTAATAATTCTAGAATGAATGATGATATATTCTTTTTTCTTTTTTCATAGTCTGGGTGTTTATCTTTAGTTTCTTCTAAAGTGATTAGACTTTGATAGTAGTCGTAGATTTTCAGATTAAGTTCAATTATTCTGTTAATTTTGCTTTTAATAAAATTATCCATATTAAATTCCTTCTTTTTGTTCTCTATAATAGCATAAATTAAAGCAAAATAAAACTCCCAAAATGGGAGTTTGTTACTATCTGTTGTAGTATTCAACAATTAGTGATTCATTGATATCAGCGTTTAGTTCACTTCTTTCTGGAAGTCTTAAGTAAGTTCCAGTCATCTTCTTATCGTCAAACTCAACATATGCAGGACGATTTAAAGTGTTTTCTAAAGCTTGTTTCATTGCTGGATGGTTAAGTGACTTTTCTTTAACAGAAATAGTACTACCAACTTTAACAGTATATGATGGGATATCTACACATTCTCCATTAACAAGAATGTGTCCATGGTTAACAAGTTGTCTTGCACCACGTCTAGTATTAGCTAGACCCATACGATATACAACGTTATCTAGACGACTTTCTAAAAGTTTTAGGAAGTTTTCACCAGCGATACCTTTCATTTTAGAAGCTTTTTCGAAAGTATGAGCAAATTGTTTTTCAGTTAAACCATACATAAATCTAACTTTTTGTTTTTCTTCTAACTGAATACCATATTCACTAAGTTTTCTTCTTCTACTTGTTCCATGAATTCCAGGAGCATAAGGACGTCTTGCTAGTTCTTTACCATTTTCTAGGCATGAGAAACCTAATTTACGAGACTTCTTATATGCTGGACCAGTATATCTTGACATAATATTTCTCCTTTCTTTCGTTTAAAGGAATTCTTATCTTCTAAGTAGGGTGTTTATTATTTTTTTCACTTAAGGCAGTTAAGTTACTAAAGTTCTTGCAAATAAACACGTTATAAGTTAATAAGAACCTGCCTAAATACGCAAGAGTATTATATATTAAATGTATGCAAATGTCAATTGAAGTTGCTTAAGAAATGATAATTTATGATTAATATATTTAAGTTATCGTTTCCACAAGTATCTAAAAAGTAATAGTTTTGGAAAAATATTTCCAAAACTTGACAATTTCATAAATTTGTGTATAATTTATATTGAGGTGGTAAGATGATAAATAGGGAAGAATATCTTGATGAGTTGATAAGATGGAAAGATAAAGATTTGATTAAGGTTGTTACTGGTATAAGAAGATGTGGTAAGTCCACGTTATTTGATTTATTTATAGATTATTTAAAAATGAGTGGAGTAAAGTCTAATCAAATAATATATATTAATTTAGAGGATGCTGACTATGATTTTAAGGATTATAAAGAGTTATATCATTTTATTAATGAGAAAATAATTTCTGAAGATAATTTTTATGTTTTTTTAGATGAGGTACAAAATGTTCCAGGCTTTCAGAGAGCAGTTGATAGTTTATATATTAAGAAGAATGTTGATGTTTATATAACTGGATCTAATGCTTATATTTTGTCTGGTGAACTTGCAACGTTATTATCTGGAAGATACATAGAAATCAAAATGTTACCATTGTCTTTTAAAGAATATGTGTCTGCATTTGATAATAATAATTATCAACAGTTATTTTTAGATTATATGAGAAATGGTGGAATGCCTGGAAATATAAATATATTAAAATCTAATGTAAATGATTTAGATAAATATTTAGATGGTATTTTTTCAACAATTGTTTACAAAGATATTATGGCTAGAAATAATATTACAGATAAGTTGCTCTTAGAGAGTGTTATAAAATATATATTTGATAGTATTGGTAGTCCTATATCTATAAAAAAGATAAGTGATACATTAACTAGTAAAGGCATTTCAACAAGTAATCATACTGTGGAAAATTATATAACAGCACTTTTAGAAAGTTTTTTGGTATATAAAGCTGAAAGATTTGATGTAAAGGGGAAGAATTTGCTTGCTAGGGATTATAAGTATTATGTTGTAGATTCTGGTTTAAGAAGTTATTTATTAGGTAAAAAAGCTGATAGTGATATGGGCCATATATTAGAAAATATAGTATATCTTGAACTTTTAAGAAGGGGTTATAAGGTATATGTTGGAAAAGTTGATGATTTAGAAGTTGATTTTGTTGCTGAGAATAGAGATGGGCTTAGATATTATCAAGTTGCATTAACTGTTAGAGATGAAAAGGTACTTGAAAGAGAATTACGATCTCTTCAAAAAACTGGAGATCATTATCCTAAAACATTATTAACCTTGGATATGGACCTTGAAACTGATTATGATGGTATAAGAAAAGTTAATGTTGTTGATTGGTTGCTTAGTGGTGAGTAGATAAATTGGTGTATTATTTGCACCTTTTTTTATTCTTTTTATAAGTTAATTGAAATGATGGTTTTTGTGTGTTAAAATTAATTTATGATAGTTAGGGTTGATTAAGGTGAAAGACTATTTTGAATTTAAAAATTATGATGATGCGATAAGTTTAGATGCTGCTATTATTAGAGGTGTTAATTATAGGATAACTATATTATCTGATATTTTAGTGCGTATAGAGTATAATGCTAATGGTAAGTTTGAGGATAGGCCTACTGAACTTGTTAAGTTTAGAAAATTTGATGTTCCTAAGTTTATGAAGAAGGAAGATGATAACTTTTTAGTTATTACGACTAATTATTTTAAACTTGAGTATCAGAAAGGTAAGCCTTTTTATGGAACTAAGATGAACCCTAGTGCTAATTTTAAAATTAGTTTAAATAATACAGATAAGGTTTGGTTTTTTGGTGCTGCTGAAGCGAGAAATTTTAAAGGTACAAGTTCTAGTTTAGATGATAGTAATGCTAATTTTAGTAAAGGTCTTTATTCAACTGATGGTTTTGTTTCTTTAGATGATAGTAAGAGTCTTATATTTAATAAGGATGGATCACTTGGTAGGAGAAGTGATGAGAGAATAGATACTTATGTGTTTATGTATCGAAAAGATTTTGGATATTGTTTAAGAGATTATTTTAAACTTACTTTAAAACCTAATTTACTTCCTAGATATGCTTTAGGTGTATGGTGGAATAAGGATGTAACTTATAATACTAAGATGATTGAAGATTTAGTTTGGGCTTTTAAGAAGAATGAGATTCCGTTATCTGTGTTTTTGCTTGGACCTGAATGGCACATGACTTATGAAAATACTTATAGTGGATATACTTTTGATTATAATTTGATACCTAATCCTAAAGAACTTACTGATTATTTACATAGTAATAATATAAGAATAGGGCTTAATGTTGATCCTTCTGGTGGAATTAGTCCTGATGAGATAGGCTATACAAGATTTAAGCAGTTAGCTGGTTATGCTGAGGATGGAGTTATTCCTTTTAATGTATTTAATAAGCAAATGTTAACGGCATATTTTGATGAGTTTATTAAACCACTTAATGATATGGGAGTAGATTTCTATTGGATAGATTATAATAATCCTAGTGATTTATATACATTAAGAGCACTTAATTATTATCATTTTAATAATTATAAGTCTGGTAAGAAGAGTAGAGGAATGATATTATCTAGAAATGGAATGCTTGCTTCTCATTTGATGCCAGTTTTATATAGTGGTAAGACAATTGTGTCTTGGGATAGTTTAAAGATGCTTCCAGAGTATAATTCAAGGGCTGCGAATATTGGACTATCTTGGTGGAGTCATGATATTGGAGGATTTAAAGGGGGAATAGAGGATCCTGAACTTTATATGAGATATGTACAGTTTGGGACGTATAGTCCAATACTTCGTTTTAGTAGTGATGCTTCTCATTTTTATAAGAGAGAGCCTTGGCTTTGGGATGTTAAAACATTTAGTGTTGTTAAGGAGTATTTGAAACTTAGACACAGACTTATTCCATATATTTATACGGAGGCTTATAAGTATTCTAAGACTGGTCTTCCTTTGGTTCAACCGCTTTATTATAAGTATCCAGAGATTTATGATGAACCTATATATAGAAATGAATACTATTTTGGAACAGAGTTATTTATAGCACCAATTACGTCTAAGAGGGATGTTTTAATGAATCGTACTATTCATAGGATATTTTTACCTAATGGTGTGTGGTATGATTTTAAGACTGGTAAGAAGTTTATTGGTGGTAAGAGGTATGTATCATTTTTTAAAGATGAGGATTATCCAGTGTTTGCTAAACAAGGAACGATTATTCCAATGAGTTTTATATCTAGTGAGGATTTAAATAATACAGGAGTACCTAGTAAGCTAGAGGTACATGTATTTCCGGGTGCTAGTAATGTTTATAAGTTATATGAGGATGATGGAATTAGTACGGCTTATGAGGATGGTTTTTATTTAGTTACAGATATTGATTATAATTACCAGGCAAATAATTTTACGGTTATTATTAGACCTACAGAGGGTAAGAGTGGAATTGTTCCATTAAAGAGAGATTATTTAGTACGTTTTAGAAATACAAGAAAAGCTAGTGATGTAACAGTTTATATTGCTGATGCACAGTATGATAATTATGATAGTTATGTTGATGGTAATGATTTTGTAGTGCTTGTTAAAGATGTATCTACTGCTAAGCAGCTTACAATCAATTGTAGAGGTAAAGATATTGAGATTGATGCAGAGAGAATTATTAATGATGATATTGATAGTATTTTAAGTGATTTACAGATTAAGACTAGTTTGAAAGAAAACATTGCGGCAATTTTATTTAGTGATTTGGATATTAAGAGTAAGAGAATCGAGATTAGAAAATTAAGAGTTAAAGGATTAAATGGTAAATATATAAGAATGTTTATAAAATTACTTGAATATATTGCAGAAATTTAATATAATACATTTTAAGCAGATGAAGAAAGAGTATTAGTAAATTGTTTATTTTAAAGAGAGTTAACGGGTGGTGAGAGTTAACAATAAAGATTTATGAACTTGCTTTTGGATGTGTTAGGTGAAGATCTTTAAAACTTAGAGTATAAATTAAGGTGGTACCACGGTCTTTCGTCCTTTGGATGTAGGGCCGTTTTTTAATGGAGGCGTATGGAGAGTTTAATTGTATTTATAGTTAGTTTTGTATTTGTGTTTGTAACTTATTTTATAATTTATTTAATTAAGTATAAGAAGGGAACAATTAAGGAAACTAAAGAGGTTAAGTTTTTATGTTATAAGTATGGTGTTAAAATTAAGAATATGAATTTTAAACGGTTATGGATTGTATTTGCATTTCTTAATGCGTTTATAATAAGTGTAAGTGGAACAGTATGTACTAGTTTAAAAATAGGCTATGTATGGCAGGTGCTTACGGGATTTGGACTTTTATTTATAATGATATTTTTAGTGTATGGAGCACTGGGTAAAATTTTAATTAAAAAAGAGAAGAAAGGTGATAAAAAATGATTAATACAAGAGTTATTGAAAAGAAATGGCAAAAGAGATGGGAAGAAGAAGGGGTATTTACTGCTAAGAATAATAGTGATAAGGAAAAGTATTATATTTTGGTTGAGTTTCCATATCCATCAGGAGCTGGTCTTCATGTAGGACATGTTAGAAGTTATACAGCACTTGATGCAATGGCAAGACTTAAAAGGGCACAGGGGTATAATGTTTTATATCCAATTGGTTGGGATGCATTTGGGGCTCCAGCAGAGCAGTATGCAATAAAAAATCACGTATATCCAAGTAAGATGGTTAGTGAGTGTATAGATAATTTTAAACATCAAATTAAAGCACTTGGTATATCATTTGATTGGAGTAGAGAGATTAATACTAGTAGTCCAGAGTATTATAAGTGGACGCAGTGGCAGTTTTTGCAATTTTATAAGGCTGGTTTAGCATATAAGGCTGAAAAAGATATTAATTGGTGTCCTAATTGTAAGATGGGATTATCTAATGAGGATGCTGCTGGTGGAGTATGTGAAAGATGTGGTTCTAAGGTTGAAAAGAAACTTAAGAATCAGTGGATGCTTAAGATGACTGCTTATGCAGATAGTTTGATTGAGGGACTTAAAGATACTGACTTTATGGAGAAGATTAAGACAGCTCAGATTAACTGGATTGGTAAGAGTGTTGGTGCTGAAGTTGATTTTAAACTTAAGGATACTGAAAATGTGCTTAAGGTATTTACAACAAGATGTGATACTTTGTATGGTGTAACATTTATGGTAATGAGCCCTGAACATCCATTTTTAGAAAAGTATCAAGATAGAATTAAGAATATAGATGAGTTAAAGGTTTATCAAGATGCTGCTAGAGCAAAGAGTGAGATTGAAAGAACTGATGAAAGCAAAGAGAAGACTGGTATTAAGTTAGATGGGCTTGAAGCTGTTAATCCAGTTAGCGGTGAAGTTATTCCAATATATGTTTCTGATTATGTTTTAGCAGGATATGGTACAGGTGCTATTATGGCAGTTCCTGCACATGATACTAGAGATTATGCTTTTGCAAAAAAGTTTGGCATTAAGATTATTCCAGTTATTGAAGGCGGAGATATTTCTAAGGAGGCTTATACTGGTGATGGTGTTCATATTAATTCAGGTGTTTTAGATGGACTTGGTAAGGAAGATGCAATTAATACATGCCTTAAGTATTTAGAAGATAATCATATTGGTAAGAAAACTACTAATTATAGATTACAAGACTGGATTTTCTCTAGACAAAGATTCTGGGGTGAACCAATTCCAATGATTTATTGTGAGGATTGTGGATGGGTTCCAGTTCCAGAGGAAGAACTACCTTTAGTACTTCCTGATGTTAAGAGTTATGAACCAACTGATAATGGTGAAAGCCCACTTAGTACACTTGATGAATGGGTAAATGTACCTTGTCCACACTGCGGAAGAATGGCGAAGAGAGAGACTGATACAATGCCTAACTGGGCTGGATCATCTTGGTACTGGATTAGATATATGGATCCAAATAATGATAAAGAGTTTGCTAGTCGTGATGCAATGGATTACTGGGGACAAGTTGATTATTATAATGGTGGTATGGAACATGCTACGAGACATTTGCTTTATGCAAGATTCTGGAATCAATTTTTGTATGATCAAGGCTTGGTAAGCGTTAGAGAACCATTTAAAAAGAGAGTTGCTCATGGTATGATTTTGGGTGAGAACAATGAAAAGATGAGTAAGAGTAAAGGTAATGTGGTAAATCCAGATGATATGGTTGCTAATTATGGTGCTGATGCTCTTAGAACTTATGAAATGTTTATTGGTGATTATCCTAAAGATGCTGCTTGGAGTGAGAATGGTTTAAAGGGATGCAAGAAATTCTTAGAAAGAGTAGATAGAATTAAGAGTAAACTTACTGAGGGTGAAGAATATTCTAAAAATTTAGAAAGTTTAATGCATAAGACAATTATGAAGGTTACTAATGACTTACTTAGTATGAAATATAATACAGCAGTAAGTACTTTAATGATTTTACTAAATGCTATGGAAAAAGAAGAGTCTATTACGCATAAGGATTATAGAACATTACTAGCACTTCTTAATCCAATTGCACCTCATATTACTGAAGAGTTAAATGAGGAATGTAAGTTAGGTGAAGAATTTGCAGTAAGTGCTTGGCCAGAATATGACGAAAATAAAACAACTGATTCTGAGTTTGAGATAGGCGTACAAGTTAATGGTAAGCTTAGAGGAAGTGTATTAATTAGTGAAGAAGATACTGAAGAAGAAATAAAGGCGAAAGCACTTAATAATGAAAACGTTAAAAAGTATACCGATGGCCTTAATATAGTTAAAGTTATTGTAGTACCAAAGAGAATTGTTAGTGTTGTAGTTAAATAAAACTTGGATGAAATATTTCCAAGTTTTTCTATGGACTAAATAAAATTATTATTATATAATATTATCATAAGGAAGGTATGAATATGAAGAAAATAATTAGTTTAATTATTGTATGCACGATAATTATTTCTGGAATGTTTATATATGGTAAAAGTGATAAAAAAGATTTACTAGAAGATAATAATGGACCTATCATAGCAGCTGTTATTGATGGAAAAGCTAGTACTACATTTCCAACTACAAATAAGTATACGGCAACTGTAGAGTGTACTAGAAATGGAATAAAACAAGACGTAGGAGCAAAAGCCACTTGGAATGGCACAAAATGGGTAGTGTCTTTTAATGATATAAGTGCTGGTAATGTGAGGTGCAATGTTTCATTTAATCTGAAATTTAAAGATAAAATACTTGCAAATAATGAAGTAAAGACTCCAATAACCACACCAGGAGCAGCAGTATCTACTGCTGATGAAGCATTACTTGCATCTGCAGAAGATGATTATGGAACATCTTATTACTTTAGAGGTGCAGTAACAAATAACTATGTAGAATTTGCTAATAAGTGCTGGAGAATAGTTAGAATTGGTGGAGATGGTTCAGTAAAACTTATCTTACATAATGATAATCCAACTGGAGCAGCTAATCCTTGTGATGCTGCAAATAATAGTGCAAGTGCAGCATTTGCAAGATACTCTGGTGAAACATATACAAGTGCATTTAATACAAACTATTATGATAATGCTTATGTAGGATTTAAGTATGGAACACCAGGCTCTAGTACATATGAAGCTACACATGCAAACACTAATAAGAGTACAATACTAACTAATTTAGAAACATGGTATAATAATAATCTAACAGCATATGAAAGTGTAATAGATAATAGTATATGGTGTAATGATAAAACAAATGTAACAGATACAAGTTATAATCCATGGTCATATGGTGGAAATGCAACTGGATTAGGATATGGTACAAATAAAACATATTATGGCGCTACCAAGAGATTAGTAGGTACTAGTGGTAGTGCTGGAGGCACGGGCCCTAGTTTAAAATGTAATGGAGAACTAAGTAAAATAACATCAAAAGTAGGATTAATAACAGCAGATGAACTAGCGTTTGCAGGATATGCTTATGATAAAAATGCTACTACAACATATTTACAAGAAAATGCTACAGCCACTTATTGGTGGTCTTTGTCTCCTGACGGCTTCCGTGGCGGCAACGCTAGCGTTTGGGGCATTGGCGGACAAGGTGTCGGCTTCAACGTGAGCAACGCCTACGGGCTTCGTCCTTCGATTTCTCTTAAATCGACGACCAACGTAACCGGAAATGGTACGAGGGAAAAACCTTATGTTGTAAATTAGATATTTGTGTAGTAAAATGGTATTAATGATAAGAAAGAGGTTGGATGTATGAGTGATTATGCAGTTTATGGTAGTAATAATGTTACTTTTGTGTTTTCTGGGGTAATGTTTGTAATGTTTTTTGTTAGTATATTACTTGCTGTTATTAGTTTAGTTGCTACGATTAAGGTATATAAGAAGTTAGGGTTACCTGGATGGGGAGCTATTGTTCCTATATATAGTCAGTGGATACTTTTGAAGGCTGTTGATTTGCCTGGATGGCTTTCTATACTTCCAGTAGCTAATGGGATTGCAATTATTGTTGCTAATTATAGGCTTGCTGGTAAGTTTGGTAAGAGTGCTGGATTTGGTTTAGGATTGGTGTTTTTGACACCGATATTCTATATGATTTTAGGATTTGGTAAAGCGAGTGTTGTAAGTGAAACTGATGGTGATGTTCAGTTTGATTTGATGGCTAGTGATCCTAATGAAAGTGGAGAACTGGATTTAATGACTCCGGATCCAATAAGTAATATTCCTAGTGAGCCTGAAGAAATTAAAGGTTTTGATTTAGATGAAAAACCTGGGTTAGAGGAGCAAATTACTGCAGAGCCAGTTAAGGTTGAGACTATAGAAAGTACTCCTGAAGTGCTAGATATTCCAGTTAGTGATAATACTGATAATATATTTGGTTCAGAAGAGGTAAGTAGTAGTCCTGCTCCAGTTAATGAACCTAGTTATGATGATAATATATTTGATATGCCGGCTTTAAAAACACAAGCAGTAGAAGAGAAGAAACCTGAAGAGATATTTAATAGTCCTCAGTTTGAAAATACGATATCTATTGATAAGATTAGTAATCCTGAGATGCCTAGTGGTGAAGTAGAACTTCCTAGAGTAAGCAGTGATGATATTGCTGAGGAGATAATGAGTAGTAGTAATAGTAAGGTTTGTCCTAATTGTGGGTATGCTAATGGTGCTTCTATGAAAGCCTGTGTAAAGTGTGGACATTTGTTAGATTAACTTCCTTTATGGAAGTTTTTTTAATTAAATAAAAGTTGGTGTGAAACTTTTTTGACCAAAATTAATAAAAAAGTTTCACACTGGTTATTGATGTATTTACTAAAGGTTTTAAAAATTATATAATTATGGTGGTGGTAACATGATAAAGGTATTTACAGGTCCTATGTTTAGTGGAAAGAGTGATGCTTTACTTAATGAGTATGACAAGAGATATCATAAGAGTAGAATTCTTTTGTTTAAGCCTAAGATGGATACAAGGGATTATGGGGTTGTTAAGACTCGTAAAGGTAAAGAGATTAATGCTATATTGGTTGACGATATTAAGGATATACCTAGTTATATAACGGATAAGATTAATACAATTTTTATTGATGAAGCTAATTTTTTAAAGGGTGATATAAAAATTTTGTTGGAGTTATCTGTTATGGAAGATTTAGATATTTATATTGCTGGACTTAATATGACTAGTGAGCAAGCACCTTTTGGAATTATGCCTCAGTTACTTTCAATTGCTGATGAGATAGAGATACTTCATGCTTCTTGTAATGAGTGTAATAGAGATGCTATTTATACTTATTATGACGGGAAGAAGAAGGGGGATATTTTGGTAGGTAATGATAATTATATTGCACTTTGCGCTAGGTGTTTAAGAAGGAAGAAAAATGAGAGGTAAGTTACTTGTTATTGAGGGAACTGAAGGTTCTGGAAAAGAGACACAGGCTGATTTACTTGTTAGAAGATTAAATGAGATGGGTGAAAAAGCTGTAAAGATGCGTTTTCCGATGTATGATACGCCAACTGGTAAGATAATTTATGAGCATATTTTAAATAAGGATGGGAATAGTTATTTTGATGAAGAGGTTGATCCTAAGGCACTATCTTTATATTATGCTGCTGATAGAGTTAATAATATAGGAAAGATTAATGAGTTATTAGATAAAGGTGTGCATGTTGTACTTGATAGATATGTTGAATCTAATATGGCTTATCAGGCTAGTAAGTTTGAAGACGTTAAAGATAGGGTTAATATGATATTTTGGATGGAGCAACTTGAATTTAACTTATTAGATTTGCCAAGACCAGATAAAGTTATTTTCTTATTTTTACCTTATCAGTATAGACCTTTAGTTGGTGAAGTAGCAGATCCTAAGTATCATAATATTGAGATGACTTATCATTTACTTAGCAGAAGATATGATTTTGGAGTTGTTAGTTGTGTTAATGATGATAAGCTTAAAGATATAAATTCAATTAGTGATGAAGTTTTAGAATATGTGAAGAATATTATCAAATAAATGTAAAGTATTGTGCAAGTAATGTAAATATAAGGTATAATTGTTATGTGGATTTAGGCGAAAACTGACATTTATTGACATTTCATTTTGATACCATGGTAATTGGAGGATGAAATGTTAGTTAAAGTTTTTGATGAATCGCATGAAAAAGATTTAGAACAAGCAGTTAATGCTTTTCTTATGACGAATATTGAGCTAATTGATATTAAGTATAGCGTGGGAGTAGCAACGTTTGGAGAAGAGCAGATTTATTGTTTTACTGCGATGATTATTTATAGAAATTTGAGTGAATAGTAATGAAGAAAAATAGTTTTGTAACTGGAACTTTTATTGCGACAGCATCCGTAATTTTGGTAAAGATATTAGGGATGCTTTATGTTGTGCCTTTTTATATTATAGTAGGTTCAAAAGGTGGAGCATTATATAGTTATGGTTATAATATCTATTTGATATTTTTATCTATTAGTTCTGCAGGCATTCCTAGTGCGATGAGTAAACTTATTAGTGAGTATAATGCGACGGGAAAGATAGAAGCGAAGACGAGGGCTTATAGGTTAAGTAGGAAGTTTATTAGTTATTTTTCTTTTGCAACGTTTATACTTTTATTTGTGTTTGCAGAGGAACTTGGGTCACTTATTTTAGGTGATTTACAAGGTGGTAATACCATTACAGATGTTGCTTTTGTTATTAGATGTGTTTCATTCGCTGTTTTGATTGTACCTCATTTAAGTGTAGCTAAAGGATATTTACAAGGTCATGAGTATGTAGGGCCTTCATCAACTGCTAATTTAATAGAGCAAGTTGTTAGAATATTTGTTATTTTGGCTGGTTCTTATTTGTGTTATAAGGTATTAAATGGAAGTTTAACGCTTACGATTGGAATTGCGGTAAGTGGGGCTTTCTTTGGTGGATTAGTTGCTTATTATTATTTAAAGAGACAGATTAATAAGAATAAAAAGGTTCTTGATTTAGATAAGAAACTTGAAAAAGATGATATTAGCAATAAAGAGATTATTAAGAAAATAGCAATATATGCAGTGCCAGCTATTGTACTTAATTTGATTAGTAGTGTTTATAGTTTTACGGATATGGTTATTATTTTGCGTGTACTTGATCATTTAGGATATTCAGCACATGATGTAGAGTTTATTACAAGTGTTATTAGTACATGGGGAAGTAAGATATGTATGATTGTTAACTCAATAGCAATGGGAATGACAGTTACACTTATTCCATCTATAGTTTCTGCACATGCGACGAGTAATTGGAAAGATTTAAATGAAAAGTTAAATAAGAGTTTGCAGATAATTATTTATGTAAGTTTGCCAATGACGATTGGGTTATCTATACTTGCTACTCCTGTATGGACGGTATTTTATAATATAAATCATTATGGTGGAGATATACTTAAGATAATGGTATTTAATGCTCTTGTTGGTAATATTAGTTTGGTAGTGTCTACGGCACTTCAAAGTTGTAATAAGTTTAAGGCAGTTTATTTAACGAATATATTTGGATGTTTGTTTAATGCTGCTTTAGATATGCCACTTATGATTATTTGTAATCATTTTGGAATAGGAGCTTATTATGGAGCAGTTCTTGCATCATTTATAGGTTATTCTGTATCTATTTATGTTGGGCTTAAAGCGTTTAATGGTGTTCATAAGATTAATTATAAAGATACTTTTATTACAGTGTTTAAGACTCTTGTCCCTGCACTAGTTATGACAGCAGTACTTCTTGTACTTAATAATTTCTTGCCATTTAATGTTTATAGTCGTACGAGTAGTGTTAAGTTAATTGTTGTTGATGCAGTTATTGGAGCATTTATTTATATTGGACTTAGTATTTGGATGAAGATACCACAACATATATTTGGAACTAAAGAAATAAATAAGATCATAAAAAAACTTACGTTTGGTAAGTTTCAAATAAAGGAAAGTTAAAGCATGTACATGTTGCTTGAATAGTTATAATCACTTGGAGTAGTGGTAGTACCTTTTTCTAAGTTAGAGATTCTGGTTTCTAGTCTTGATACTTGTCTTTCTAACTTAGAGATTCTGGCATCTAGTTCTTCAGAAGCGCCACCTGCAACTGGGCCAGCATAAAATGAAGAGTTTGCTTGCATTTGAGTATTCATTGGCATATTCATAGGAGTGCTCATGTTAGGCATTTGCTGGTAGTTGTTATTATAACTATTAAAGCCGTATTCTTGGAAAAATGAGTTTCGGTCTTTTTTCATAATTCACCTCTACAATAATATATGTAAGAGTGAATAAAAGTTTAATGGAGGATTTATGAGATTAAGAAATGTTAAAGATGCAAATAATATTTTAATAAATAGTGGATTACTTGTAGAAGCTAATCCTTTTAATGATGATAAGAAGAAGTTATGTATTGAGATTGGTACTGGTAAGGGTGATTTTATTATTGGGATGGCGAGAAATAATCCGGATGTAAATTTTATTGGGATAGAGAAGTATCCTTCTGTATTAGTTAGAGCAGTGCAGAAGATAGAGGATATTCCAGATAATTTAAGGTTTATGTGTTTTGACGCTAAGAATATTTGTGATTATTTTGATCATAATGTTGATACAATATATTTAAATTTTAGTGATCCATGGCCTAAGGCGAGACATGCTAAAAGAAGATTAACTAGTGAAACTTTTTTACCACTTTATGAGAAGATTTCTAAAAGTGATGTTCATATTATTCAGAAGACTGATAATAAGGGATTATTTGCTTATTCGTTAGAGATGTTCAATAATTATGGATATAAGTTTAATAAGATTTCTTTAGATTTAACTAATAGTGATATTCCTAATGTTAGAAGTGAATATGAGAATAAGTTTATTAGTTTAGGTCAGACAATAAATTATGCTGATGTTATAAAAAGTTTACCAAATGATAAATAACTGGTATAATGTTTGTAGGAGACTATATGAAAAAATATATTTTGGTAATAACTCTTTTATTACTTTGTGGATGCACTAATATTAATAATGCTAGTGTTCAAGATATAACAAAAGAAGTTTTAGGTTCTAAGATAAATAGTTATAATGAGTATAGGACTGGTTATAAGTATTATTTACCACAAGGACTTAATGTTAATTCGTCTAAAAAATATAATGAGATACTTAATGATGATAAGTATAAATATTACTTGTATGTTGATTTAGTTAGTTATTTAAAAAAGACAGAACTTAGCTATAAAGTTAATGAAAATGCTTATTTGAGTATGACACTTGATGATAAGGGATATTTAGAAATAAATGAAAAAAATGATAAATATCTAATTGAAATTATGTATAATTATGCTAAAATAGAAGTGATAGTAGAGAAGGAAGATATTAATAAAAGCGTTACTAATGCGATGATTGTTTTATCTACTATTACATATACGGATGATATTGTTAAGAACCTGTTATCTATTGATGAGGTTACTTCTTCTGAAGAAAAGTTTAGTGTGTTTGATGAAGATGCTAGTGATAGTAATTTCTTAGAAGTATATAAAGAATATGGTAATTATGAAGGTGACGATAAAGTTCCGGATTTAGATGTGATTAAATAAGGAGTGATAAAATGAGTGTTTTTAAGAAATTAAAAGATGTACTCTTTGATGTTGAAGAAGAAGAGATACCAGTAATAACTAAAGAAGAGAAGAAACCTGTTAGGGAAGAACCTAAGAGAGAGGTTAATCCGATTAAGGAAGTTAAGATGCCTAAGGAGGAAGTGATTCCTACTAGAAGTAGCAATTTTAATTTTCCACTTGATGATTTTGAAGAGGAGAAACCTAAAACTAGGGTAAGAGAAGTTAGAGATGATTTTGATTTTGATTATACTCCTAGAAGAAGTGCTCCGGTTGAGCCTAAGAAGGATGAAAGAAGAATGGATTATAGTAAGTTCTTAAAGGAGGAGCCTCGTAAGAAGGAACCTAGTAAACCTTTTAAACCTACACCAATTATTTCACCTGTGTATGGAATATTGGATCAGAATTATACTAAAGATGATGTTATTGTAAAAACTGATATGGGGGTTAAAGCACCAGATTTAGATGAAGTAAGAAAAAAGGCTTATGGGGTTGAAGAAAAGAAAAAGAAGGTTAGTAAAGAAACAACTAAGATTGAGGTTGAAGAAGATGAGTTTACTGAACCTTTAAAGAGTTTAGATGAGATTTTAACTTCTAAAGATGAAGATAAGAAGATAGATGCTGAGGTTATAGAGGAGAAAGATGAACCTATATTAGAAGAAGCCCCAGTAAATGAAACTAAGGAAGATACACTTGAAAACGATTTATTTAATTTAATCGATTCAATGTATGAAGAAAAAAATAAAGAAAGTGAGGATGAAGAATAATGGAAGGATTAACAACAGCGTTACCAGTAATTATTTATTTATTACTTATTATTTTACTAGTTATAGGTATTATTTTAGGAATTAAACTTATAATTACTATAGATAAGACAAATGCTATTTTAGATGATGTATCTAAAAAAGTAGCAACACTTGATACAGTATTTGGATTTATTGATGGTGTATCAAATAAAATGGCTTATCTAGGTGGAAAATTGACTCAGGGAGTAGTAGGTTTGATTAATAAGATTACTGGATTAAAAAGAAGAAAGGATGAGGATGATTTTTATGAGTAAAAATAGTGGAAAAGGATGCAGTTTATTAACTGGTTTAGCAATAGGAGCTGGACTTGGAATATTATTTGCGCCAAAGAAAGGTTCTGAGACTAGAAAGGAGTTAACTATTAAGATTAACGAACTTTGGGATAAGGTTAAAGAACTAGAGTATGATGATGTTAAGAAATCTTTAGAAAAAAAGATTAAAGAATTAAAGAAGGAACTTGCTGATTTAGATCAAGAAAAGGTTGCTTCTGTAGTTAAAGAAAAAGCTAAGATGATTCAAATTAAGGCTGAAGAACTTTATAATATGGCAGTTGAAAAAGGAACACCAGTTTTAGAAAAGGCTGCTGATGATGTTAGAAAAAAAACTGTTGAGGTATTAAATAAAGCAATTGATGCTATTGAAAAACCTGAACCTAAAAAGTTAGCTAAGAATAAGTAGAAGACCAAAATGCTGGTCTTTTTTAATGGACTTTATATTCATTTTATTGTAATATTATTATAGTAGAATAGGTGATTTTATGAAATTAATAGTTACTTTTGCTGATGAAGATTCTTTTTCATTTAGGGATGATACTATTTGTATTAGAATAAGTGATGTAAAGAATCTTTTAAATATTATTAACAGTGCTGAATTACGCGAAGAATTTGTTTTGACCAATAAAGTTTTGTTAGATGCTGGTTATGATGAACTTATTGAAAAAGAGATATATGAAGTTGAAAAGATGCCTTATTTTAAAAATTTTAATAGTTTTAATAGTATTAGAATTTGTATAAATAGAGATGTTGATTTTAATGAGTTATATGGCTTTCTTAAAGGTTTTCCTTATCAAGTAATTATTGATACTGATGATGTGGATTTAACGTTAGTTTATAAGTTATGTACATTAGATTATGCAGTTGAACCTTTAATTAAAAATATTTATAATACTGAGATTATAACGGCAAGTGAAATGCGAGAATCTTTAAATGTTGTTTTAGGTTTTGCTGGAAAACTTAATGATGGGAAATTAAGTGATTTAGAAAAGTTAATTTTCTTATATGATTATTTAAAGACGAGAATTTATAAGGAAGATGAAGATTATTCAAAATCGGCTTCTTTATCAAAAGTTACTCTTGGAGATAGTATTGTGTGTTTAGGATATGCTAATTTATTTAGTGCTGTTGCTAATTTAATTGGGATACCTACGGATGTCAAGATATATGAAAATGTGTTAGAGAGACATAATGGACATGCTAGTGCAATTAGTTATGTTAACGATGACAAATACAATTTTCATGGAGTTTTAGAGTTTGATCCAACGTGGGATTCAAAGAAGGATAAAAAAGATACGAGATTTATTTCTAATTACTATTGGTTTGGATTATCTCCGGTTTATAGCGAAGAATGCAAAAAAAGAAATAATCTTGCTCCATTAAATGCTAGGGAAAGTGGAAGAAGGTTATTTTGGTATTTTAATAATTGTTATGAGTTAATAGATATTGGCAATATTGCTAATGATGAATTTAGACAAAGAGTTTTCGGAAGATTATTTGAAGTTTTAACTGCTGAATTTGAGAAGGTTGGATATGAAGAAGGCTTAACTATTATAGAGAGGATAAGGTCAAAAGATAGCATTGTTAAAAATGATATAGAACTTTTAGAGCAAACGTATTTAAGGATATTTGAGAATAATTTAGGTTATGATGAATTTTTAAGACTTTTATATTTTGTAAGAAGAAGTGAATATGTTTTTAATGATGATTATAAACTTGATTTTGAAGATATTGTAAATGTTTCAAGAAGAAGAGAGACAAGAGCTAATTTTATTGCATATATTCTATTTAATGATAGAGATGAGTATAAGAATGTTACTAGTTTAAGGGAGTTTAAAACAATACCTAAAGGGACGAGTGATAAACTTCTGTATGATAAGGAGAGACTAGAACTTGTTAAGACTTTAAGACGAATTAATGAAGGAAGAAATAAGTAGTATTATTTCTTTTTTTTGGACCATAATAATAGTGGGAGTTGATAATATGGAAAAAGTACCTAGTATGATAAGTACAAAGGATTTAGATTATTTAACAGATATTTTTAATTGGAATTATGGAGCTTTTAAGTCAGTAATTAATATGGAAAGCGAATTTACTGATAAAGCGCTTAGTAAGTGTGCAAGAAAGGTATCAGATTTATTTATGAATAATATGGATACAGTATTAGATATTTTAGGTGGTGAGGATAATGAGTAAGGAAGTTAAGAATAGTAAGACTGAAGTTCCTTGTGGAATTTGTATGAATGATAAGGATTATATGAATAGTATTCTTTCTAGTTTGAAAGAGATGAGTAAGAATTATGTTGTTGCTTTAACGGAAGCAAGTAATGAAGTTTTGTTTAAAAAGTTAAAGAAAGATTTTGATAAAATAATAGATGCTCAGCGTGCTGTTTATGAAGTTATGTTTGAAAATGGATGGTATGTTTTAGAGGAAGCAGATAAAAGTAAGATTAAAGAGAAGTATAATATGCTTTGTACTGAGTTATCTGATTTGGGAGAGGAAGAGTAATTTCTTCTTTTTTTGTGTTTGAATTTTTTGAGAGTAATGGTATAATATAATTGTTTGCTGAAATAGCTCAATAGGTAGAGCAACGCCCTCGTAACGCGTAGGTTGTAGGTTCAAGTCCTATTTTCAGCACCACTTAAAATGATTTAAATCTTTGATTTTAGAGATGATAAAAAAACTACTTTCATGTTAATTTGAGAGTAGTTTTTTATTAAATATTAATTAATGAGTTATTGTTGATGGTTCAACTATGTAAATTTATAAAAGAATGATATAATTCTATTAGAAGACCTTTAAGGTGTATCGAACCAGTGCACTATGTATGTGAGTATTCATCTCGTCTTGGGTATCCATCTTTTTTTATAAAAGGTAAAGGAATTTTTACAGCGTATGTTTATGATGATTGGTCTTGTTATGTTAATGAAAATATAATGTCTGGTAAAAAAAATTGATATTTGTAAGTTTAATGTGTATGACTCAATATTTATTACTGCTCCAAAAAATGAATTTGTTATCTGGGAAGAAATTTTAAATATAGTAGCTAGTTCATTAGAATTTACAGATACTTTCTTAAATGGATTTAATCAGCAACAAGATGCAGTAATGAAGAATTTTCAAAGTATAAGAAATATTTGTAATCAGATTAGTGATGGAATAATAGATTCTTGGAATAAGAGAAGTGCATAACGAGTCAAAAATAAAGTGATGTAACACTTGGTTATGAAAGAGTTTATGATACGGAAACTAACGATGTTTATAAGGCTTACAATGGATTTACATATGATTATGATGGTGAAAGATATAAATCTATAAGTGATGGTATGTATACTAAAGGTATAAGTGGTTATATTGAAAAAGATTAAGAACTTGAATAGAGTTCTTTTTTGATGTTATAATACACTTATAGGAGGTTTATATGGAAAATAAAGGTTATTTTAGTATTAGTGAAGATTTAATACCAAATGGAACTGAGGTTTATGTATTTCATGGTTCTAATAATAATCATGTAGAGGGGTTTGAGGATGGCGCTTATATTAAGGGGACAATAGTGAGCCATAGAGTATCTGAAAGTTTATCTGTAGGTGGTTATGATGGACCTATGTGGTGTGAGTATATTTATTCTATTGTTGGTGAAAATGGAAGAACTTATGAAGCAACATATGGTAGTGCTTTAGTGGGTAGTTTCTTTATTAGAACTCAAAAAGATTTTGTAAAGTATTTAACTGCTGAAATTAGGGAAAATATGATTCGTGTTGCTGAGTTAAATAAAGAAAGTAGAGATCTTAGTTTAATTTTAAAATCTGTTTTAACAGATAAGATGAAGAGTGGAGACGGAGATAATTCTTATGTACCAACTAATGATAGTGATATTATTGCTGCTCTTGTATCTACATTTAAATATGATGATGAAAAGGCAGATGAAATTTTAGATATGTTTGGAGATTCTGGGATGTCTGATGTGACACCGAAAGGATTAAGATAGATGTTAAGTGGACTTTATGTCTGCTTTTTTATGTTATAATATTTGTTGTTAGATGGTGGATATTATGAATAAAGATGAAATTTATAATTTTATTAAGGGTAAGGGGATCTGGTACGAGGTAACTGAACATAAGGCAGTTTATTCGATGGATGATTTAAAGGATGTTGAACTTCCTTATAGGGAAGGTAATGCTAAGAATTTATTTGTGCGTGATGATAAGAAGAAAAATTATTATTTAATTATGGTTAGGGAAGAAAAACGTGTTAATTTGTCTTTGTTTAGAAAAGAGTTTAATACTAGGCCTTTAACTTTTGCTTCTAGTGGGGATTTAGAAAGAATTCTCGGTCTTTATCCAGGAGCGGTAAGTCCTTTAGGGTTACTTAATGATAATGAAAGAAAAGTTAAATTTTATTTGGATAGTGATTTTCACGATGAGGATATTATTGGAATGCATCCGAATGATAATACGGCTTCGTTGTGGCTTAAAGTTAAAGATTTAAAGGATATTATTAAAGAGCATGGTAATGAGGTTTATGAGGCCGAGTTATGATTTTGTTTGCAAGTGGGAGAACTGATATACCGGCTTTTTATTCTAATTGGTTTATAAATAGGGTTGAGGCTGGTTTTGTTGATGTGAGAAATCCTTTTAATCAAAAACTTGTCAGTAGAATTTATTTTAGTGATGTGGATTTGATTATGTTTTGTAGTAAGAATCCATTACCAATGATTAATAAGTTAGATATATTAAAGGTACCTGTTTTATTTCATGTTACTATAACTCCTTATGGTAAAGATGTAGAGCCTAATATTCCAGATAAGAGATTGATTATTGAAGGAGTAAAAAAGTTATCTTTAGTTCTTGGTATAGATAACGTGGTGGTGAGATATGATCCAATATTTTTAAGTGATAAGTATAATGTTGATTATCATATTAAAGCTTTTGATAAGTTGTGTAAAAATCTTAATGGTTATGTTAATAAAATAATTGTCTCTTTTATGGATGAATATAAAAATGTTAGAAGTAATAAAAATATTTTAAAATATAGAGCATTTACTAGGGAAGATTATAAAAAAATAGGTGAAGCATTTAGTAAGAGTGCTATGGATAATGGGATGAGTGTACAGACTTGTTTTGAGGATGAAGATTTAACTCAGTATGGTTTTGTTAAGGGCGAATGTTTGTCACATGAGCTTGCTTATATTTTAACTGGCAAGAAGTTTAAAAGTAGTAATGTAAGAAAAGAGAAGAAGTGTGAGTGCGTGCAGATGGTTGATATAGGTGACTATAATTCGTGCATGCATATGTGTAAGTATTGTTATGCTAATTATGATGAAAAAGCAGTTAGTAGTAATTTTGAGAGGCATGATGATAATTCTTCTTCTTTACTTATTGGTAGTATTCAGAGTGATGATGTGATAAAGGTTAGAAAAAAATAAAAATTATGTTATACTTTTGATAGGAGGATATATGAGAAAGTTAGAAGTAAATCGTATTTATAAGCATTTTAAGGGGGATTATTATATTGTTCTTGGAACAGGAATTAACTCAGAAACTTTAGAGGAGTATGTTATTTATAGGGCTTTATATGGTGAAGGTAAGGTTTATTTAAGAGAGATTAATAATTTTTTGAGCGAAGTTGATCATGAGAAGTATCCTAATGTTAAGCAGAAATACCGTTTAGAGTTACAAGAAATTGAGAGTGTGAAGAAATGATTTTATATCATGTTGATAGAAGTGGTCATTTAGCGACAGGAATGAAGATTGATCTTGTTAAGAATTTTGAAAAGTTAGTTCCAGAGTATTATTTTGAGGGTTTATCTAGTCATGGAGTTCATTATTATTTAGGTGATTTTAAGAGTAAGGATGATACTTTAGAAGCAGTTTTTGAGTATGAAAGAAGATTACATTATAGTGATAGATTTTCTAGATTAACTTCTTTTTATGCATCTGATGCGGCAAGTGTACTAAAAGGAATTGAAAAAAGAAAATTGGATGAAGTGTTTTATAAGATTTATGAGATTGAGGTTAGTGATGATTGTTATCAAAAGTATGTCATGAACTTGGTTAGAGGCTGGAATTTGGAAAGTACTATTTATTATGCTAAGTGTTATTGGGAAAATAAGAAGGATGAGATTTTTAAAGCAGATGAGGAGCCTTTTTATGAGTATTTGGTAAAGTTACCTGTTGTGATAGGTAAGGAGGTTACTAAGAAGGAACTAGAGTTGATTGTTTCAGTAAAATAGAATGAGGATTTAATGGATTCTCATTTTTTATTGTCAAAGAGATTATAAAAAAATATGAGTATTAGTTCTCATATTTTTTATATTCTTTTAAGAAGAAGTCATCGGTCATACCGGCAATGTAGTCGATAGCAATTCTTTCTGGGGTATTTTGCCTATATTTTTCATTTTTATTTTTTATAAATATTTTGTAGATGTTACTATCTGTGTTGTTGTCTTTAATGTCTTTTAGTAGATGGTTAAATAGGCTTTCAAACATATTTTCATATTCAGTGAGTTCTTCTTTGGTGTTTGCTTTTGAGTAGATGTTTTCGTAGTTGAATTTTTTTAGTTTTTTTAAAGCATTGAAGACGTTATCGCTCATTTTAAGATAAGGTTTGTCTATACTATTATTTATGATATCCATGATTAATGTATTTACTATCTCTTTGTTGGTTGAACCAATAATGTCAGTTATTTCTTTTGGTAAGTCTTCTTTTTTTATTAGATTAAGACGTTCAGCGTCTTCAATGTCTCTTCCAAGATAGGCGATGATGTCGCTTATTCTAACTACACATCCTTCTAAAGTGTTTGGGATAAGTGTTTTGGTGTATCCTTCAATTTTATAACAATTTTCATAGTCTTGTAAGAACTCTTCAGTTGTTTTCTTTTTTGGATGGTATTCCTTAAGTTCAAGTTCTCCATTATGGCATAGGATAGCATCTAGGGTTTGAATTGATAGGTTGATGCCTTCTCCGTCATTTTCAATATCCATTAGTTCTCTTACACTTTGAACGTTATGATTGAAATATCCTTCGTTATGTTTAAGACTAATTTTATTTAATATTCTTTCTCCTTCATGACCGAATGGGACATGCCCTAAGTCATGACCTAGAGCGGCTGCTTCAATTAAATCTTCGTTTAGTGACAGAGCTCTACCGATGGTGCGAGCTATTTTAGAGACTAATTGTACATGAACCATTCTCTTGGAAATATTGTCATTGTCTTTTAGAGAAAAAACTTGAGTTTTGTCCATATATCTTGTGTAAGATGTACTATGAATGATGCGGTCGATGTCTCTAAAGAAGTTTGGTCTGATGTCTTCTTCTATAGGGATTAGTCTTATTGATTCTTTGTCTTTTGTAGCATATGGACTATAGAAGTTTTCTCTTAATAGCATTCTTTCTTTTATATTCATGCTTCCTCCTTAAATACATATTTATAATAGTTTGTGTCTAGAATATTTTTAGATATTACAAATTTGTTATAGACGATTGTGCTTATTTTATCAACATAGTTATCTGGCAGTTCTTCGTCAGTTGTTTTGGTAAATTTATTAGTGCTTGCATCATAGAAGCCTTTTTCAGTTATCCATGAACGATCATTTAAGATAACTAGTCCATCAGCGTTTGATAGGATGTCTCTACCCATTAGAAGTCTTGAGTCAAATTTAACTCCAAATAGGTTTAAAACTGTAGGAAGGATGTCTAGGCTTTCAGCTAGTTTATCTACTTTAATTGGTTCTTTGATGTCTGATGACCAGATGATTAGATTGTTTTTGTGAATATCGAATTTTGGATTAGTAAGTGGGGTTACTTCATTTATTTCATCGTTTGTTAGGCCATATGGATAGTGGTCTGCAGATAGGACGATGACTGTTTTGTCAAGTAAGTTATTATCTTTTAGTTTTGTTAATAGTTTTTCAAGTGCACGGTCAAGTTCAATTTGTGTTGCTTTATATGCTTTTACGGCAGTACTGTAGTTAGTATTTTCAACAAGGGATTTGTTTTTAGCAGCCATATTATTTCCGTAGAAGTTATATTCTAAGTGGCCAGATATTGTCATGTAATAGGTTACAAATTTTTCTTCATCTTTGTACATATCAAATGTTGCGTCAATCATTTCTATATCACTTTGAGGCCATTTTTTACAGTTCATTAGTTTTTGAAGACCATTACCACATGCCATATAGGTGTATCCCATATTTGGATGTGATAGGTTACGATCATAATATTTATATTGTCCATCATGAAAAGCGTATGCTGAGTATCCTAATTTTTTAAAGATGTTTCCATAGACATAAGGTAGATAATTTTTACTTGATTTATAGAAAGACCAGACACTTTCTTTAGGTAGGAGACTTGTTAAAGTAACATATTCACCATCGGATGTACTAACATAATAGATAGGTGAGTACATATTGGTAAAGTTAAATCCTTCATGTACTAGTTTGTATAGAGTTGGAGTTAAGTCTTTATCTACAGCAAGAGGTGAGAAGGCTTCAGCCGTTATAGCAATTAAATTTTTGCCTTCAAACATACCAGTATATTTATTTTTTTCGGTAGCCTCTTGATTATTCATGTAGAGATGAATATTTTTGATTTCTTCGTTTGTTTCTGATTTTGCTAGAGTAGCAAAATCAATGTCCTCTTTGTTATATTCGATATTTTTAACGGCCGGTTTTTCTTCTTCAGTAGTGTCCTCAGTGAAAACGTCTATAGTTTTTTCTTTAAAGTGAATGATTCTTTCTAAGTCAATACGCATTGTTGTTAGGATTCCAAATGTTTTAGCAGATTGATTAGGTGCGTGTTTGTAATAATATAAGTTTTTAGCAGAGTAGATGTCTTTCTTGTCAATGTTTAAAGTAAGAGTGCAGATTGTAAATAGACCTACAAATACCAAGGTTTTGATAAGAGTGTTTTTGTAGTTAGAATTATCTGTTTCAATATGTTTATTAAACACTAGTAATAAGATTGCTGGCAAAAGTAATAAAAGAACACATGGAATATTTTTGAGAATAACAGAGATGATTGCACCCATGAAGCCAAATACTTGTCCTCCATGAACTACTGAGTAGATACTTATAATGTTTCCATAAAATTTAAAGTTTATTACTTGGGCGATAAATAAAATACTTAGGAAAACATTTATAGAGATAAATAACCATTTATTTACTTTTTTATTAAAGAGACTAGTTATTAGGTCATTAAATATACCGAATAAAATGGTAAATAGGGTTAAAAATAAAAATTCTTTTATGGTAAAAGATTTAAATATAAATAAGTGATATATTAGTTCTAAATAATAAATATAGATAATTGATAATAATGTTTTTTTGTAATTCATGATACTGCACCTTCCTTTGATATTATACCATGAGATTAGAAAATAATTGCTACTTAATTTAGAATAATGTATAATTAGTGTGGTGATTGTATGAACTTTGAACTTAATAGAAATCAATTAAAGATGATAGCTATATTTGCAATGCTTTTTGATCATGTTTTGTGGATACTATATCCTGGATATGATAATGGTGTAGGTATTTTACTTTTACATGCAATAGGTAGACTTGCAGCACCTATATTTTGTTTTTTTATAACAGAGGGGTATATTCATACAAGGAATGTTAAGAAGTATGCATTAAGGTTATTTTTGTTTAGCATAGTTTCACATTTTGCTTATTGTTTTGCGTTTGGGATTAATTATATTCCATTTACTAGGGGTTCTATTTTTAATCAGACAAGTGTTATGTGGTCTTTACTTTTAGGTCTTGTGTCAATAATGATATATGATTCTAAGATGAAGGGTATATATAAGTTTTTGCTTATATGTTTAGTTTGCATACTAGCATTTCCAGCTGATTGGAGTATGATAGGTACACTTATGGTGTTATATGGATATATTAACAAGGATAGTTTTAATAAGAGGATGTTTGTTATTCCATTTTTTACTTTCTTTTATGCTTTAGTGTTTGCAATATTTTTAAATCCAGCGTATGGTATTTTGCAGATGTGTACAATTTTTACGATTCCGCTTCTTAAAAGATATAATAATAAACCTGGTAATTGTAAATGGATGAAGTGGTTTTTCTATATTATATATCCAGCTCATTTAATTATTTGTGGTCTTATTAGATTAGCACTTCATGGGGATATTCAAGTTATTGGTTAAGGCATTAGTTGTGCCTTTTTTTTATATTTTGAATAAATTATAAGTGAGTAAGGGGGATTTATGAAAAAAAAGATATTGTGTTTGGTAGTTTTTGTTACAGTTTTATTTTTAGTAATTTTTATGAATAGGCATGATAAAGTGAGCAATGATTTAAATGTGGTTAAGGTTGCAGAGGTTACACATAGTGCTTTTTATACACCATTTTATGTAGCAATAGAAAAGGGATATTTTGAAGAGGAAGGTATAAAGATAGATTTAATTTTAACTAGTGGAGCGAATAATGTTACAGCTGCGGTAATATCAGGGGATGTGCATGTAGGTTTTTGCGGGCCAGAAGCGACAATGTATGTTTATGATAATGGCGAGAAAGATTATTTAGTTTCTTTTGCTGGGCTTACTAAAAGAGATGGGCAATTTATTGTTTCTAGAAAAAAGATAGATAATTTTACATTAGATAGTTTGAAGGGAAAGGAAGTACTTGCTGGTAGACGTGGTGGAATGCCGATTGTTAATTTTTATAATGCTTTAGAGAATGAAAATGTTACTGGGGTTAATGTTAATGATTCAGTAGATTTTGCTAATTTAACTAGTGCATTTGTTGGTGGTACGGGAGACTTTGTTAATTTATTTGAACCTAATGCGACTAAGCTTGAAAAAATGGGTTATGGTTATGTTTATGATAGTGTTGGTAAGTACTCTGGTGAGGTACCATACACAGCATTTAATGCTAAGAGAAGTTATGTAAGTGCAAATAAAGATATTATAGAAGGTTTTAGAAAAGCTATTGATAAAGGTCTTGTTTATACTTTTAATAATAGTCCAGAAGTAATTGCTAAGGATATTTTAAGTCAATTTCCAGATACTTCACTAGAAGATTTAACTAGTATAATTGATAGATATAAAAGAGCAGATAGTTTTCTTAATAGTTCTTTTATAAGTGAGAAGTCTTATGATAATTTAACTGATATGTTAATTAAGAATAAGATGATTAGTGAAAGGTTACCTTATAGTACTTTGATTGTAAATGAATGATGTTTTAAAACTAGTTAATGTAGAGAAAAGTTTTAATACTTTATCTGGTGAGGTGGAAGCAGTAGGTGATGTATCTTTTGATGTTAAAGATGGGGAGATTATTGGAATTGTTGGTTCTAGTGGGTGTGGTAAGAGTACGCTTTTAAATATTATTGCTGGTTTAGATAAAGAAACTGGTGGTAAGGTTATAAGATATAAGAATAATTATGGTTATATGCTGCAAAGTGATGCACTACTACCATATAAAAATGTACTTGATAATGCAACGCTTGGGTTAAGACTTAAGAAGATACTAAATGATGAAACAGTTAATTATACAAAAGGACTGCTTAATCAGTTTGGTTTAGATAAGTTTTTAGAAAAGATGCCGTCAGAACTTTCTGGTGGTATGAGACAAAGGGTTGCTCTTGCTAGGACACTTGCAATAAAACCTAATTTGGTACTGCTTGATGAGCCGCTTTCTGCACTTGATTATGTAACAAGGCTTACTATTACAGATGATATATATAAGATATTAAAGGAGCTTAAGGTTACTACTATTTTGATAAGTCATGATATTGCAGAGTGTGTTTCATTTTGTGATAGAGTTATAGTTCTTTCTAAAAGACCAGCCAAAGTAAAAAATATATATGAGATAAATCTTTTGGGTGATACTCCTTCTAAAAGGCGAAAAGCAAATAATTTTTATGATTATTATGATAAGATATGGGGTGATTTAGATAAAGATATCTCTTAGACAAAAAAGATTTTTAAAAAGAAGAAAGTTAGAATCTTTTAGTGTTATTTTCTTACAAGTGTTTATTTTGATGTTATTTTTAGGGTTATGGCAGGTGCTTAGTGATAAGGGAGTAATAAATAGTTTTATTTTCTCTAGTCCATATAAAGTAATGATGTCGATTAAAGGACTACTTGTTAGTGGAGAACTTTATATTCATGTACTAACTACTTTAAAGGAGATTATGCTTAGTTTTACGATAGGTTCTTTATTAGGTTTTATTTTAGCAGTAATTTTTTATTTAGTACCTTTTTTAAAGAGAGTAATGGATCCATATCTTACACTTTTAAATAGTTTACCTAAAGTATCTTTAGGACCAATATTAATTATTTGGTTAGGTGCTAATATGAAATCGATTGTAGTAATGAGTTTACTTATTAATGTTATTGTAACGCTTGTTACGATTTATAATGGACTGATTACAACTGATGCTTATAAGATTAAGATGTTTAAAAGTTTTGGAGCAAGTACCTATCAGATTATGACTAAGTTAGTGATTGCTAGTAATAAGAAGACAATCTTTTCTAGTTTGAAGTTAAATATTTCAATGAGTTTAATTGGCGTTATTATGGGAGAGTTTTTGGTAAGTAAAGCTGGGATAGGATATTTAATTTTATATGGAACTCAGGTATTTAATTTAACACTTGTAATGGCAGGAATTGTGATTATTATGATTATTTCATTTATTTTGTATGGAGTGTTAGATATTCTTGAGAAGAAATGTTAAGAGCTCTAGGGCTCTTATTTTTGTTAAGATTTTTGCAGTTTTTATTAAATGAAATGTGTTTATTAATATTTTAAGTTGCTTTTTTTATTGTGCTCAACTGAAAATTTTTTTGATTGAAGAATAATTATTTTTTATATAAATTTTATAAGGCAGGAAGATTATGAAAAGGAAAGTATTTTTGTTAGTGATTATTGTTTTAATGGTTACTGGTTGAGGTAAGAAAGAAGAAAGTAAAGCAAATTTAAATAGTTTAAAAGAAGAGTTAAGGTATAATAAAAAGATGGTGGATGATGGTTATTAATAAAGATAATTTTAAATATAAGAAGATTTTGATATTACAGAGGAAGTTAGTGCACTAAGTATAGATATTCCTTATGGGGCTGATATTTCTTTTTTTTCAGATAATAATAGGATTTATACTTTTATGGTTAGTAATTATGATAGGAATGTAGAAAATACTTATGTTTATTATGAAAAAGCAATATATAGTTCTAGTGATTATTTTTAATTTGCGGAAATTTGGAATTGATTTAGATACATTTGAAGAGTGAGAATTTTTCTTTTTAAAAGTCTTGTAAAATGGTAGGCATGTTATTTACAAGTTAGAAAAAGTCTGCTATAATTTCTTTAGAATAGGAAGGGTTGTACGATGATAAACTTGATAAATGAAATAAATAGTAAGTTAAAAGCAATTATTAGTGAGTTAGAAACTAAGAAAAGTGAATGTGAAAAAGTTTTAGATGAGGTTAAGTCTAAGATTGATAAAAAAATAGATGAAGCTAAAGGATATAAAGTTGATGTTGATAGCGCCAAGGAGAAAATTAAAACTTTAGAGGAAGAAATAAAAGCGCTTGAGGTTGATTTAACTGATTTAAATGAGAGATTTGGTAAGAAAGATTTAAATGCGATTGTTGAGGCTGGTAATAAAGAAATTAATGCTAAGATGATTGCTAAACAAAATGAGATTACTAAATATCGTGAAAAGATTGGTGAACTTACTGAGAAAGCTAGAGCTATTAAAGACTTACTAATTAATTTAAAAAAGGATAAAGAAATTAAAACAGAGAGATTAAATAATTATACTAAGGCTTTGGAGTATTATTCTAAGGAATTAAATCGTATTATTGATTTTTCATCTGAAAACCCAGAAAACTTAGTAATTGAACCTACTTTTGAAGTTAAGAAGTATGATAATGTAAATTTAGATAGTCCAGTGTTTGATGAAATAAGTCAAATGGATGAACCTGAGGATGAAGAAATTGAAACAAGTAGTGCTGTAAAAGAAGAAGTAAAGACTGAAGAAGAACCGGTAAGTGATTATCAAAAGATTGATTTTAAGGCGTTAAATGATTCGATAGATAGCGAATATGCAAGCATTTTTGGTACAGGTTTAGATGATGATCACAAAGAAAGTGAACCAGCAGTACCATCTAAGGAAGAAGTTACTGAAGAAGAGCCTTCTAAAGATGAAGTAAAAGATGAACCTGTAAGTAATGATTTGAATATTTTTGAACATGAAAATGTTTCTGACGGTGATGGTAGTTTTAGTTTTGAAGGTTTAAGTGAAGATGATTTAAATATGGAGCCAAAAGAAACAACTGTTTCTAATAAAGAAGAAATTGTAAAAGAAGAGCCTCAAAAAGAAAACAGTTTAAGTTTTGAACCAGTAACTGAAACAAATGATAATGAAAATGAACTTGCTAATTTATTTACAGAAAATGGTGTAGATTATTATAATTTTAGTAAGTCTGATCAAGATAGATTAAAATCTAATTATAATAAAGAAATGTATAAGAAAGTATTTGATGTACTTAAGAGAAATAATATTAAGTTAGATGCTATTTATGATTCAGCAGATTTATTTACGACAAGTACACCTGCTGAGATAGAACATGTAATTAGTAAACTTTTACTTGCTGGACAAACTACTAGTAATATAAGTTATGTATTATCAGCACTTCCACTTATTAATAGTTTTGATTTAAATGAGGTTGTTAAGAGTTATGGTCCTAAGGTTAGTGAAGCAAATATTACTGATTTAATTGTTAAGGCTAAACATTTGAATGATTTAGGAGGTAACAGATAATGAATTATTTAAAAGATTTAGGATTAACTGATGATGATATTACAATAATTAATGGTTCTAGTGAAGCAAGCGTTATTGAGAAACTTAAATTGTTTCCATCGCTAGTTAAAGAAAATTATAATTATTTAAAAGGTATTGGAATTAAGAATTATAAAGAGGTGTTTATGGGACATACTCATATGTTCTTTATAAATCCAGATAGATTTAGAGCAATCTTTGAAAAGTATGATCATGCAGATTTGATTAGGTGCTTAGAGAAGAATGCGGCAGTTATTGAAAAATTGTAAGATGACATGTTTAAAGTGTTATCTTTTTTTATATGAAAATTACAGATTTTAAAAGTCTGCGAATCAGCATAAATAAAGAGCTTGCACTAGTTTGATGTTTATGATAATATACCTACTTGAAGAGTACTATGTTAGACTTCTCCCATCTTAAAAAGAAGGGAGTGATGTTTATGAGAAAATTAAAATCTATTTTAGATAATTTAATTATCATAATCGTCCTTTTACTTATTTTAAAAGTGATTATTATTATTTTTAGATAAAATAAAAGAAGCTACTAACATTACCTGTTAAGTAGCTTCAAAAGTCAATACTGGAGAAGCCTAACTTTCAGGGGTTAGTGCTCTTCCTTAAGTTAATTATACAACATTAAAGCTAATTTATACAAGTTTTTTTGCTTGAAATAAATATTTTCATTTGATATACTATGTTTGTTAGTGATGAAGAGATTTACGACCTTGGAGCTAAAGCGTGAGATCGCGATAAGATTAAGAGAGCATGTAATCATGAATTAAGGTGGTACCGCGGATTTTATTCGTCCTTTAGTTTATGATTTTTTTTGTGGAGGAATATATGATTAAGAGAATAATATTTGATGTAGATAATACCCTTTTAGATACATATAAAGATTGTATAAATGCTTATGCTGAATTTTTAAAAGATTATCCTAATATTAAGCCTAAGATGTTTTATGATGTTATTGGAGAGTTTGAGTTAAAAGGTATTGGATTTGATAAAGATGAACTTTCCAAATATATTAGTAATAGATTAAAGATTGATTTTAGTAAAGAGGATTTAAATAGATGTTTAGATATTTATGCTGGATATTCAACTTTATTAAATGATGATACTAGTGATGTTCTTGATTATTTAAGTAAGAAGTATACTTTAGTGGTACTTACTAATTGGTATACTGATGCTCAAAAGGGAAGACTACGATACCACGGCTTAGATAAATATTTTAAGAATATATACGGGTGTGAATATGGAATTAAACCTAATAAAAAGTTTTTTGATTTAGCTAGAGAAAATGATAATTATGATGAATGTGTAATGATTGGTGATAGTTTAACTAGTGATATTAATCCGGCTAAAGCACTTGGAATGAAAACTATTTATATAAGTAAAGATAATGAAAATACTGAAAGTACAATAAATGATATTAGAAAATTGAAAGATATATTATAGGAGGAGATATTATGAATTTATTTGAAGATTTAAAATGGAGAGGACTTGTTAAAGATATTAGTAGTCCTGATATAGAAAAGTTATTAAATGGAGAGCCAATTAGTTTTTATTGGGGAACAGACCCAACTGCAGATAGTTTGCATTTAGGTCATTATTCATCACTTGTTACTGCGAAAAGACTTGCTAAAGCAGGACATCATCCAATTTTATTAATTGGTGGAGCTACGGGACTTATTGGAGATCCTAGACCAACTGCTGAAAGAGAAATTATTAGTAAAGAGACTCTTAATAAAAACTTAGAAGGTATTTCTAAACAAGTTAGTGCTTTATTTGATGGCAAAGCAGAACTAGTTAATAATTATGATTGGTTTAAAGGTTATGAATTTTTAGATTTCTTAAGAGATGTTGGTAAGTATATTAATGTTAATTATATGCTTGATAAAGATATTATTAGAAGAAGATTAGAGACAGGTATTACTTATGCAGAGTTTTCTTATACTTTAATTCAAGGTTATGATTTCTTAAGATTATTTGAAGATAAGAATTGTGTACTTCAAGCAGAAGGTTCTGATCAATGGGGTAATATTACAACTGGTATTGATTTAATTAGAAAGAAAACTGGTAAGGAGGCTTATGGGTTTACAATGCCACTTGTTCTTGATAAGACTGGTAAGAAGTTTGGTAAGAGTGAAGGTAATGCTTTATGGCTTGATAAGAATAAGACTTCAAGTTATGAGTTATATCAGTACTTAGTTAATGTGGATGATTCACTTGTTATTGATTATTTAAAGATATTTACTTTCTTAAGTAGAGAGGAAATAGAAGAGTATGAAAGAAAGAATAATGAACATCCAGAAGCAAGAGAAGCGCATATAGCTTTAGCTAGAGAGATTATTACTGATATTCGTGGGGAAGAAGAATATTTGAAAGCAAAAAAGATTAGTGATTGTTTATTTAAAGGTGATATTACACTTTTAGATGAAGATGAACTAGAAGATGCCTTTAAGGGGGCTCCTTCATTTGATATAAATGTGGGTGATAAAGTTATTGATATGTTAATAAATGCTAAGATATGTTCTAGTAAAAGAGAAGCAAGAGAATTTATTAGTGCTGGTAGTATTAGTATTAATGGAGAAAAAGTTAATGATGAGGGTGATGCAATTACCAGTGATAAGTTGTTATATAATAAATATTTAATTGTACGTAAGGGTAAGAAGAAATACTATATTGGTAAGTAATCTTACTCTTTTCTTATGTTTACAAAAGGGGAATTTGTTGTTATAATTTTTGTATAGAATAGGAAGATGAGTATGGATGAGATATTATTAGATGGTGTGATAGAGGTTAATGGTGAGAAGTTACATGTTCTATTTATATTTGAAAATAATAATAAAAGGTATATTGTATATGTTTTAGAAAATGGGGATATTTCTGCTTCTATACTTAGTGATGATGTAACGCTTCTTCCTATAACGACTGATGAAGAATGGGATATGGTTGATGCAGAGTTAGAAAAAAGGGATGACTTATGGACAAAATAGTTGTTTGCTGTGATAGAAATAGATTAACGACTAAGTATTATAATAGTTATGCTGATAGTTCTTATAGTAATATCTTTTTTGGTGATGAAGCGAAGAAATTTTTAGATGAAGTAGAAAGAAGAAATGCTACTGATGCTAGAATTAGTAAAGATGGAAAGGTTATAAGAGTTGTTTATTCTGATAGAGTTATTTTTATTAAGGATTATAAGCAGGTATTTGAAAGAGTAGATGCTAGAAGAAAAGTAGATAGATATAATGCTAGTAGGGCTAGTAAGTATATGAATGGTAGTAGGAAAGCTAAAAGGGTATCTAAGACTGGGACAATTACTAAAGGACTTATGGTTCTTCTTATTATGGTATCTGTTTTAAGTATTGGTCATAAACTTAAAGATTTTGAGGATCCTTTTACTCCTAGTGTTAGTGCAACTTGGATGGAAGAAGTTAATCATGATAGTGTGGAAAAATATTTGAATGAAACTGAGGAACAAGAGATAAGTGCACAGCCGAGTACAGAGGAAAAAGATCCAGGATATGATAAACTTTTAATGGATACGCAGATGATAAGTTTATTAGATGCAGAAGAAGCAGAAAATAAGGAACCAACTAATGGGGAGTTACTTGCACAGTTAGTGGAAGAAAAAGACACTATTTATCAGAATTTTAATATTGATTTTAGTGATAGAACTAGCGATGAGAAAGCAGTTAGTGCAAAAGAAAATTATTATGAGTTAGTTGGCAAGTATGCTAAAACTTATGGAATAGATAAAGATTTGATGATGGCGATAGCAACACAAGAAAAGGGAGTACATAGTACAGAGATTGATCCAGGCGGTGGAGTAGGTCTTATGCAAATGCAGTATGCCGTTTGGGTAAATCAGGATGTTAAAGCGTATAATTTTGATACTTCTTCTTGGGAGACTTTTCATGTTACTGATAGTAATATTAGAGAACTTGATACTAATATAAAGATTGCTTGTATGTATTTTCAGAATTGTTTGGTTAATATGGATTATAATGTACCAGCAGCACTTTGTGCATATAATTGGGGAACTACTAGTGCTAAGAATAAGTTAAGTGAGTTTTCGCAGGATAGAGGTTTATCTTTAAATGAGGTATTGGAAGCAAATGATACTTCTTGGATTAATTTATTTGATGTTAATGGAGATACATCACTTGCATATCCAAAAATGGTACTTTCTTATTATGATTCTAGTAAACCGATAGAGAATGAAAAGGTTGATGAGAATGGAAATGACATTATGGTTAGGACAACTGTGACTAGTCCATTAATTAAGAGTAAGTAGGTGAAACATGGAAGATAAAAAGAAAATAAAAATTTATTATGGATTACTTATAACTTTAGTTGTTTTTATGGGTGTAAGTTATGCTTGGTTTAGATTAAAATTAACGCAAACTAATAGTAATGTTATTGGAACTAGAACTTGTTTAGATGCGAGTTTAACGGAAGATACATCTAAAATAACTTTAAGTGATGCTTTTCCGATAAGTGATGAAGATGGTCTTAAACAAACACCTTTTACTTTTACCTTAAAAAACAATTGTGATAGTTATGTTAAAGTGTATATTACGATTGATAGTAAGTATAGAACAAGTACTGATGCAGCATATTTAAAAGATAGTTTTTTAAAAGTTAATTTATCTAGCAAAGGAACGACTGATGGCTCTTCCGTGCTTCTTGGAAGTCAGACTTTAACTGAATTGGAAGGCACAAATAAAGGTTATATTTTAGTAACTACTGGTCTTAAGGCGAGTGAAGAGAAGAGTTATGATTTAAGAGTATGGATGGATGGTGAAACATCTATTGCAGATGGACTTAATAAGAACTGGGAAGGTAAGATAGTGGTTGTGGGAGTAGCAGCAAATGAATCTGTACCAGCACCAAACGGTTGGTATGAAGCGGGTAGTGGCACACTTCTTGCATCATTAAGAGACAGAAATACATTAAAGACGCCAATTACAACACCAGGAGCAGCAGTATCTACTGCTGATGAAGCACTTCTAGCATCTGCAGAAGATGATTATGGAACAAGCTATTATTTCAGAGGAGCTGTTAAAAATAACTATGTACAGTTTGCTAATAAGTGCTGGAGAATAGTAAGAGTTGGTGGAGATGGTTCAGTAAAACTTATCTTACATAACGATAATACTACGGGTGCTGCTAATCCTTGTGATGCTGCAAATAATAGTACTAGTGCAGCATTTGCAAGATACTCTGGAGAAACATATACAAGTGCATTTAATACAAATAAAGATGATAATGCTTATGTAGGATTTAAGTTTGGAACTGTCGGTTCATCAACATATGAAGCAACACATGCAAATACAAATAATAGTACAATACTAACTAATTTAGAAACTTGGTATAATAATAATGATAATAATTTTAAAAAATATGAAAAAGTAATAGCTGATACTGTATGGTGTAATGATAAAACAAATGTAACAGATACAACGTTTAACCCTTATGGTTACAGTAATGTTAATGGTTTAGGATATGGCACAAATGTAACTTACTATGGTGCTACGCAAAGATTAGTAAGTAAAAATAATAGTGCTGGTGGTACTGGCCCAAGTTTAAAATGTAATGGTGACTTAAGCAAAATAAATTCAAAAATAGGCTTAATAACAGCAGATGAGTTAGCATTTGCAGGATATGCTAAAGGATTACGAAATACAACAACATATTTACAAGAAAATGCAGATACTTGGTGGTGGTCCTTGTCTCCTAGCAGCTTCCGTGGTGGCTACGCTAGCGTTTGGAGCGTTGGCGGCAGCTATGGCCACTTCGGCAACCGCAGCGTGCTCAACACTGACGGCGTCCGTCCTTCGATTTCTCTTAAGTCGACGACCAACGTAACCGGAGAAGGAACCAGTAGTTCCCCATACATAATAAGTATGTAAACAAGGCGAAGTATTAAAAGGTCGAAATCGTCAGTCGCAGATGTCCCGAGAAACCCTTCGATGGACAAAATGACAGGCGAGAGAGAAAAAAATAGTAAGTGGGGATTTAGTACGTGTGCGTGGCAAGCGCGCATGCGGATTCTCCTTTTGGAGCAATACGCGCTTGTCACATCCTTATCGCCTTTTGCGAGTATTTATACACGCGAAAGGCGGCACGTTTTCAACATTGTAAATGTTAATATAAGAACTGATAGAAATGACTATATATAAGTTGATGGTTTCTATTAGTTTTTTTTATTGTTGATGAGTGATGATTATGATAGAATGTATTTAGGAAAGGATACTTTATGAAAAGGTTATTATGTTTGTTTGTGGTACTTGTTTTGGTTGTTGGATGTTCTAAGGATGAGGTTGATGATGGTGCTATTTTAAGTGTGTCTAAGGATGGAGAGGCAGTAGTGCAGGAGTTTAATAAATATCTTGAGATGGAAGGGCAAGATATTTATATGGAGACTAATTTAAAGGATGTTTATTATAGGTCTAATGGTAAGAAATATACTTTAAAAGAGTTTGTTAAGAGTGATGGAGAGTTTAGTGAGATTACAAGTCTTCTTGGTGAGGGGATTAGTTATGATGATGGGGGATCTATGTTATATTCGTCTGATGAGTATGATTTAAGTGTGTTAGTATGTGGTACTCTTGATGGAAATAAAGATATTTATGTAGGGGATTATACTATGTATTATGATAATACGATGTGTAAGTAGACTTTTAATGAGTCTTTTTCTTTTGAAATCAGTTATGGTGTGTTATAATTTTGGATGAGGAGTGAGATAATGCAGTATAAAGTTATAAAGGATGCTAATAGAATAGTTAGAAATTGTCCTTATGTAGTAAATGAACCATATAAAAATAAGAAACGCTGGAGTGAAGTTTTTGGTAATAATCATCCAATTTGTTTAGAACTTGGAATGGGTAGAGGCGACTTTATTATTGATATGGCAATGAATTATCCTAATATTAATTTTATTGGGTTAGAGGTAGTAGATTCTCAGATGGTTAATGCGGTTAATAAGTTAGAGGGAAAGAAACTTAATAATTTAAAGTTAATTAATGCGGATGCAAAAGAGATAGATAATATATTTGGGAAAGAAATTGATACTATTTATTTAACGTTTTGTGACCCATGGCCTAAGAAGGGTGATGAGAAGAGAAGATTTACACATCCTATCTTTTTAAGGTTATATGATAAGATTTTTAAGAAGCATAAGCATGTTATTCTAAAGACGGATAATAAGGGTTTCTTTGCTTATTCTTTAGAGACTCTTAGTCAGTATTGGTATTCTTTTAATAGGGTTAGTTTAGATTTACATCATGATGAGAAACCTATTGAGAATGTTATGACTAATTATGAGAAACAGTATTTTAAAGAGGGCAGACCTATTTATTATGTAGATGCTAAGTATGAAGATTAAAGAGCCTAAGTTAAGAAAAGAGTTATATAAGGAAATGCCAGAAGGCATGGAGTTTAGTGATACTTATTTTGAAGAGTTTCCATTTGGTGAAGTAAAAGATGCTACTTTTGATGGTTGTGTATTTAATAGAATTGATTTTAGTAATGTTAATTTAGAAGATGTATCACTTACTGATTGCAGGTTTGATAACTGCGATTTATCTAATAAGTGTTTTGATAAGATGTTTATTACTAGATGTGAGTTTATAAATTCTAAGATGGTTGGAACTAGTTTTATTGGAGCAGTATTAAAAGATGTAAAGTTTTCTTTGGTGAAGGGTGATTATATTAATTTTAGTGGTGCTCGGTTAAGTAATGTTTTATTTGAAGAGGCTAATTTAAGTTATGGTTATTTTAGTGAAAGCGTGATGAAGAATGTTTATTTTGATAAAGCTAATTTAACTAATGTGATGTTTTATAAGGTAAGTCACGATGATTTAGATTTATCAAATAGTACTCTTGATGGGATTATAATTGATGCATCATTTTTAAGAGGTGTTATTATAAATACTTTTCAAGCGGCAGATTTAATTAGTTTTTTTGGAGTAAGTGTAAGAGGTTGGTATGGAGATAGTTAAGTTTAAGAAGTTAAGGGGTAATTTGTACGAGATAGTTCTTGATAATGGACTATCGTTTAAGCTTTATGATGATGTTATTGTTAAGTATAATTTGCTTGTTAATAAGAGATTTGATGATAAGTTTTTTATGGAGGTAACTAGTTATAATGATTCACTAGATGCTTATTATGCGTGTATTAAGTATTTGAATACTAAGATGCGTAGTGAAGTAGAACTTAGGAAGTATTTAGATAAGAAGGGTATAAGTAAAGAAGTTTGTGATAAGACAATTGATAGACTAAAAAAGAGTGGTTATCTAAATAGGGAGTTATATATTAAGAGTTATATTGCAGATGCTTTTAATTTTAGTAATAATGGACCAGTTAAGATAATGAAGAGCTTAAATGCTTTAGGTTTTAGTGATGATGAGGTTAAGCCTTTTCTAGATATGGATTTTTATGGTAAGGCGGTTAAACTTATTGATAAGAAACTTAAGAGTAATAAACTTAGTGCAAGTAGTTTTAGGATGCATACTAGTAATTATTTAGTTAATTTAGGTTATCCTAAAGAGGTTTTTAGTGAGTATTTAATGGGTGTTCATGTTAGTGATGATGGTAATTTAGAGAAAGATTATAATATGTTAATGAGAAAGTATTCTAAGAAGTATTCTGGAGATAAGCTTAAATATTTTATTAAGGGTAAGCTTTATCAGAAAGGGTATAGTTTAGATAAGATTGGAGAGGTAATAGATGAGTAAGGAAGAAAAGAAGAAGTTATTTAAAGAGTTTGAAAATGATAAGGAAGCGTCATTTATTTATTTTAAGGCACATCGAATTTATTTATTATGCTTTATTGGGGTGGTATATTCAATTATTGCGACTATATTTGATATAGTTAAAGATGTTAAGTATTATGCTTATTTAATGGATGCTTTTTTGTTTATATTTTGTATAATATTTGGTGTTAAGATGAGTAAGTTTAAGAAGAACGAGTTTAATAAGTATTTAAAAAAACACATTAGTAATGAGAACTAATGTGTTTTTTTCTGCATCATAGATACTTCTTTCTGCATCATTTTATGCAGTATGATGCAGAACAACTATTTTATTTTGTTATAAATTTCTTCAATATCTATAAGATCTTGATGTTTTTTATATGCAGGTATTAGATGTAAGTGGTAATGTTTTACTTCTTGGGTAAGACCATAGTTTACGACTAAGACTAAGCCATCAGGATTAAGTGCATTATATAGTTTTTCTTTAACTATTTTTGTCGCATCATTAATATGACCTAGAGTAACATTATCCATTTCAGTAAAGTCAGTAACATGTTTTTTGGGTATTATTAGAATATGACCATTGCTTGTTGGATTAATATCCATTATTGCTTTTACATGTTCGTTTTCGTATATAGTTTTTGATGGGATTTCGCCACTTGTTATTTTACAAAATAAACAATCCATTATTAATCACCTATAAATAATATAACATAAAGATGCATATTTTAATATATTTTATTGATTAAATAAATTATTAAATGGTATAATTAAGTTATTGTAGGAGGCTTTTATGAAGAAGTTATTGTTATTTGTGATGATGTTATTTTTAGTGTGTGGGTGCTCTAAGAATAGTGATGAACTTGTTATGGTTACTGAGGCAGGCTTTGCGCCTTATGAGTATTATAGGGATGGAGAGATAGTTGGAGTAGATGTTGATATTGCTAAAGAGATAGCGAAAGAGTTAGGTAAAGAACTTGTTATTAAGGATATAGCATTTGATTCAATTGTTAATGAAGTTAAGACTGGTAAGGCTGATTTTGGGGCAGCTGGTATTAGTTATAGTCCTGAAAGAGCAGAGAATGTTGATTTTTCAAATGATTATTCTGTTTCTAGACAAGTTGCGGTAGTTAGAGAAAATACCTATAAAAGTGTTAGTGAGATTATGAGTAAAAGAATTGCGGTACAGTTGGGTAGTATAGGTGATACTTATGTAAGTGAGCATTTTAAGGATGCTAGTGTTGTAAGACAGAAGAAGTATTTAGCAGCTGCTGAAGATTTAAAGGCTAGTAAAGTTGATGCTATTGTGATGGATGAACTACCTGCTAAACAAATTATTTTAAATAATACTGGTTTAGTAATTCTTGATGAAGAGATAACTAGTGATAGTTATGGGATGATTGTTAAGAAGGGTAATAAGGAGTTACTTCTTGCTATTAATAAAGTTATAGATAGACTTAAGAGTGAAGGCAAAATAGATGAGTTTGTTCTTAACCATACGGAGGAATAATGGATAAGATAAGTGATAATTTGTATAAGACTTTTGTTTATGATGATAGGTATAAGTATATTTTAGAGGGGCTTGGAAATACGTTAATTATTGCTTTTTTTGCAGTTATTATAGGAGTTATTTTAGGTATTATTGTATCTCTTGTTAGAAATAATTATGAAGTTAATGGTAAGGGTAAGATTAGTAATTTTATTGCAAATAGTTATGTAACGATTATAAGAGGAACACCAGTTATTCTACAGTTAATGATTATTTATTATGTTATTTTTAAAAGTAGTGATGTTAATATTTTGATTGTTGGTATTTTAGCTTTTGGGATTAATTCTGGAGCATATGTATCAGAGATTATTAGATCAGGGATTAATGCGATTGATAAGGGTCAGTTAGAGGCAGGACTTGCTTTAGGACTAAGTTATGCAAAAGTTATGAGACTTGTTATTATGCCACAAGCTATAAAAAATATTCTTCCAGCACTAGGTAATGAGTTTATTACGCTTTTAAAGGAAACTAGTGTAGGAGCTTATATTGGTATTTTAGAACTTACTAAGGCTAGTGATATTATTGCATCAAGAACGTATGATTATTTCTTTCCACTTATTGTAATAGCACTTATTTATTTAGCGCTTACTTATTTTTTAAGCAAGCTGGTAAACTTATTAGAAAGGAAGATAGGTAATGCTAGAAGTTAAGAATATTGTAAAAAGTTTTGGAAGGAATAAGGTTTTAAATAAGATATCTTTTAAGGTTAATAAGGGTGATATTGTTTCAGTTATTGGACCATCTGGTTCAGGGAAAAGTACACTTTTAAGATGTATTAATCATTTAGAGGAGCCAAACTCTGGGAAGATAATATTTAATGGAGAAGAAGTTACTAAGAGGAATATTACTAAGGTTAGAGAAAAGATTGGTATGGTGTTTCAGCAATTTAATTTGTTTCCAAATATGACTGTTTTAGAGAATTTGTGCTTAGCGCCAGTTACTTTAGGAAAGTTAAGTAAAGAAGAAGCAAAGATTAAAGCGATTGATTTACTTGGTAATATTCATCTTCTAGATAAAAAAGATGCTTATCCAGATAGTTTATCTGGTGGGCAGAAACAGAGAGTAGCTATTGCGAGAACACTGATGATGGAACCTGATATTATTTTGTTTGATGAACCAACAAGTGCATTAGATCCTGAGATGGTTACTGAGGTACTCAATATGATTAGTGAGCTTGCTGGTAGTGGCATTACGATGATTATAGTTTCTCACGAGATGAACTTTATTAAAAAATGTGCAAGTAGAGTTTTATTTTTAGAAAATGGTACGATAGAATTTGATGGAACAGTAAGTGAAGCATTTGATAAAAAGGAAAATAAAAGACTAAATGATTTTTTAAGTAGTATAATGCATTAATTAAATTGAAAAGTTAGAATTTAATTGTTATAATAGTTATAGAATAGAAAGGAATAGAAAATAATGAATGCAATTAATGTTAAAAGTGAAATAGGACCACTTAAAAAAGTCTTACTTCATAGGCCAGGAAATGAACTTTTAAATTTAACGCCTGACTCACTTCAAAGACTTCTTTTTGATGACATTCCCTTTTTGCCGGAAGCTCAAAGAGAACATGATGAGTTTGCTCATATATTAAAAGCAAATGGAGTTGAGGTTGTATATTTAGAGGATTTAATGGCTGATGTTTTAAATATTAGTGAAGAAATCTTAGATAAGTTTATAAGACAGTTTATTTATGAAGCTGGTATTAGAACTCCTAAGTATAAGACATTAGTATTTGAATATTTAAAGAGTTTTAAGGATAAGAAGGAGTTAGTTCTTAAGACTATGGCGGGAATTAGTATTGGAGAGATATCTCGTGCTAAGAGAGAAGTTGAAAAAAGTCTAGTAGATTTTGTAAGTGAGGAGTCAGAATTTTTAGCTGATCCAATTCCAAACCTTTATTTTACTAGAGATCCATTTGCTAGTGCTGGTAATGGGGCTATATTAAATAAGATGTACTCTGTAACAAGAAATAGAGAAACTATTTATGCAGAATATATTTTTGAATATCATCCTGATTTTGCTGGTAAGGTTAATAAGTTATATGATAGATATTTACCATACCATATTGAAGGAGGAGATGTGTTAAATATTAATAATCATATTTTAGCAGTTGGTATTTCTCAAAGAACTGAAGCTGCTGCTATTGATGAACTTGCTAAGAATTGTTTTAAGAATCCAGAGTGCAGCATTGATACAATTTTAGCATTTAAGATACCAGAGTCTAGAGCTTTTATGCATTTAGATACAGTATTTACTCAAATTGATTATGATAAGTTTACATATCATCCAGGTATTATGGACACATTAGAGGTTTATGAAATTACTGAAGGGGATATACCAGATAGTGATGAGGATCTAAATGTTGTAAAAGTTACTGGTTCTTTAGAAGAGATTTTAGAGAAGTATCTAAAGAGAAAAGTAGTGCTTATTCCATGTGCAGGTGGTGAGAGAGTATCTAGTGAAAGAGAGCAGTGGAATGATGGAACTAATACATTAGCAATTGCTCCTGGTGTTGTAGTAGTTTATGATAGAAATAATATTACTAACAATATTTTAAGAGAACATGGTATTAAGGTTCTTGAGATGAGTAGTGCAGAACTTTCTCGTGGTAGAGGTGGCCCTAGATGTATGAGCATGCCACTATATAGAGAGGATATATAATGAATTTAACTGGAAGAAATTTTTTGACTCTTTTGGATTATACACCAGAGGAGATTAGATATTTATTGGATTTATCTAAGGATTTAAAGAATAAGAAGAAAAATGGGATAAGTCATAGATATTTAGAAGGTAAGAATATTGTCTTATTATTTGAAAAGACTTCAACTAGAACTAGATGTGCTTTTGAGGTGGCTGGTTTAGATTTAGGTATGGGTGTAACATATTTAGATCCAGGGGCGTCTCAGATGGGTAAGAAAGAGAGCATTGCTGATACGGCTAAGGTATTAGGTAGAATGTATGATGGTATTGAGTATCGTGGTTTTTCACAAAAGATAGTTGAAGAACTTGCCAATAATGCTGGCGTTCCAGTATGGAATGGGCTTACTACAGAGTATCATCCAACACAGATGCTTGCAGATGTTCTTACTGTAGAAGAAAACTTTGGTCATTTAGATGGCATTAAGTTAGTATTTATGGGAGATGCTAGAAATAATGTAGCAAACTCACTTATGGTAGTATGTGCTAAGATGGGAATGCATTTTGTAGCTTGTGCTCCTAGACATTTATGGCCGGAAGAAGAATTAATAAATAGATGCAAAGTTATTGCTAGTGAAACTGGGGCAGTGCTTGAATTTGAAGAAGATGTTATGACTGCTACAAAAGATGCAGATGTAATATATACAGATGTATGGGTATCTATGGGTGAAGATGCTAGTGTATGGGAAGAGAGAATTAAGTTACTTTCACCATATCAAGTTAATAAGAGGGTAATGGAAAATGCAAATTCTAATGCAATATTCTTACACTGCTTACCTTCATTTCATGATTTAAATACAACAATAGGTAAAGAGATTTTTGAAAAATATGGATTAAAAGAGATGGAAGTTACTGATGAGGTATTCTCTTCTAGTCAGTCAAAAGTGTTTGATGAAGCTGAAAACAGACTTCATACAATTAAAGCTGTAGTTTGTGCTACAATGAAAAAATAGGTTATAAGCATAAGTGCTTAATAACAGTCTTTTGCCATAGAAGACTATATATAGTCAGTAAGGAGGAAATGTAAATGGCTAAAAAACGTGCAAAGTCAATGCTATCTTCATATTCAATAATTATGCTTTTAATTATTGGGCTAGGTATATTATCACATTTATTACCTAATGCTACATTTGTTGGTGAAGAAATCGTTAATGGTAGTGGTACTGTTGGAGCTACTTTATCACAAATATTAAAAGCACCTATTTTAGGGTTTGAAAATGCTGTTGATGTTGCAATATTCATAATGATACTTGGAGGTTTCTTAAAGGTTATAGATAAGACTAAAGCTTTAGAAACTGGTATTAAGGTTTTGGTACAAAAATTAAAGGGAAAAGAGTTATGGCTTATTCCAATATTAATGTTTATCTTCTCAGTATGTGGTACTACATATGGTATGTTAGAAGAAACTGTAGGATTTTATGTGTTACTTGCTGCAACAATGTTTGCTGCTGGTATGGATCCACTTGTTGGTAGTGCAGTAATTCTTTTAGGAGCAGGTTCTGGAGTTTTAGGATCTACAATCAATCCATTTGCTACTGGAGTAGCATTAAGTGCACTTCCTGAAGGTGTATCTGCAAATCATGGTTTAGTAATATTTATTGCTGTTGTATTATGGCTAACAACTTATGCAATATGTACTGCTTTTGTTCTTGCATATGCAAGGAAGGTTAAGAATGATAAGGGATCAACAATTCTATCATTAAGAGAACAACAAAAGGCTGAAAAAGCATTTAGTAAGTTTGCTAGTGATTCTAAGGCTGAGGCTAAACTTACTGGTAAACAAAAAGCAACTTTATGTTTATTTGCTTTAACGTTTATAATAATGATTATTGGATTTATCCCATGGGGAAGTTTCAATATTACATTCTTTAATGGATTTACTGGGTGGCTTACTGGTGAAGCATTGGGAGACTGGTGGTTCTATGAATCAGCTTTATGGTTCTTCATTATGAGTGTAATTATATCTGTTGTAAACGGATATGGAGAAAAGGATTTTGTTGATACATTTGTAGATGGTGCTGATGATATGATTGGTGTTATCTTAGTAATAGCAGTTGCTAGAGGTGCAAGTGTACTTATGGGACAAACTTATTTAGATAATTATATTATTTATAATGCTAGTAATTTCTTAGCTAAGTTACCAGAGTTATTATTTGTACCACTTAACTATATTTTACATATAGTGTTATCAGTTTTAGTTCCATCTTCATCAGGAATTGCAACATTATCTACACCTATTATTGCACCTGTTGCTGCTAATTTAGGTTATAGTACTGAAGTTGCTATTATGACGATGGTTTCTGCTAATGGTGTGGTTAACTTAATTTCACCAACATGTGGAGCTATTATGGGTGGTTTAGCACTTGCTAAAGTAGAGTATTCTACATGGTTCAGGTTTGCTCTAAAAATAGTAATTACTATTGCTATAGCAAACATTCTAGTGCTTACATTATTCTCATTATTTTAATGAGTTGAAAGGGCTTTAGTGGTCCTTTTTTTATTGACTAAAACCTAATCGTATTATAGAATATTATTAGAAAATAGAGGTGCATATAGTATGCAGATAAGTATGCAAAAATATAAAAAAAGGATGCTTGTTTTAAGTGTTATGCTTTTAGTAGTGGTACTTCTTTCAGGAGTAAGTTATGCAGTATTTACTAGCTTTTCAAGTCAAACTGATGCAAATACATTAGCAGCATCATGTATGGACTTAGACTTTAATGGACAAAATGAAATTAATTTAACAAATACCTATCCAGTCAAAGACGGGGAAGCTCTAGAGAGCACTCCTTATACTTTTACAATTAAAAATAAATGTGATAACTATATTGAATACTACGTAATCGCATCAGTGATTAACACATCAAATTTACTAGACTCTAAATACGTAAAAGTATCTTTACTAGGTGATAATGATCTAACATCATCACCAATAACTGACTTAGAAGCAATATCTACACCTCAAAGTTTATCTGAATACAGCATAACAAGTAACTATGTTCTTAAAAAAGGCGATGGCATCTCTAAAGATGAATCGAGAACATTTAACTATCGAATGTGGGTTAATGGAGACTTGCAAGATAGTTGGACTAGTGAAGATGTTGAAAGCAAGAACTATCAAGTAAAAATATCAGTAGTAGGTACAGTTAAAACAAGACCAAAAGATGACTTATTTATAGCGACAACTATAGATGGAACTGCAAGTAGCTCGTTCCCAGAAACAAATGCATACTCAGCATCAGTATCATGCACACAAGATGATAAATCAGTAGATATTGGAGCTACTATAAAATGGACAGGTTCTAAATGGAGCTTAGGAGTAACTAACTTAACAAGTGGAAATACTAAATGCACAGTAGCATTTGACCCACCAACTTTAGCTGATGCTATATTACAAAACAATGAAGTAAAAGAACCAATGACAACTCCAGGGAAGGAAGCCAGCGCACATATTTTGAATGATATTGAAAGTGCAACAGTGACGGTATCTTCTACTAATAAAGCAAAATATATAACATATGGTACTGGATGGACTATGAATGGTACAAAATTTAATTTGACAGGAACCGGTGTGACAAGTGGTACATATGAAACTTCTTACTCTAGTTTAGTTGGTAAATATCTTGCAATGTCACAGTATGGGTTTGATTTTGTTGATATTGGCTCCACTACTGCTGGAACAATGAAGACTACAACAAATATATATGCTTTAGCATATGTAGTATCTGCTACTGCTGATAATATAGAATATAAATTTCTTACTTCTAATAAAAATACTACTGAGTCACTTCTTACAAGTACTCAAGATGATTATGGTATGTCTTACTATTTTAGAGGTGCTGTAAAAAATAATTATGTGGAATTTGCAAATAAATGCTGGCGAATAGTTAGAATAGTAGGTGATGGCTCAGTAAAATTAGTACTTCATAATGATAATATATCAAATTCATCAAATCCTTGTTCATCAATGAATAACAGTGACGAAGCTGCATTTGCTCATTATAGTGGTTCAACTTACGTTAGTGCTTTTAATTCAAATTATGATGATAATGCATACATAGGATTTATGTATGGGCAGGCTGGTTCTAGTGATTATGCAAGTACACATACAAATACAAATAAAAGTACAATACTAACAAATTTAGAAACATGGTACACAAATAATTTAACATCATATGCTGATAAACTAGCAGATACAATATGGTGCAATGATAAAAGTACATTTACAATGTATGCTAGTGGTTCGGCATATGGTACTGGATTAGGTTATGGAACGAATCTTACTGGTTATGGTGCTTTTAAAAGAGTTAAAGGTGAGGGTGGAAAAGATGATGTTGAGCCTAGCTTAATTTGTCCGAATGATAATAACGGTGGGAAACTATCTAAATTTACTGTAAGTGATACTACTAATGGCAATGGTAATTTAACTTATAAAATTGGATTATTAACTGCAGATGAAGTAGAGTTTGTTGGTGGAATGTTTAATTCATATAATTATTCTACCTTTTTAGAAGAAAATACAGGAAACATATGGTGGTCAACTATGTCGTCTGCTGGCTATATAGGTAATTATGCTTGGAATTTGATTATTGGACATGGTTTCATGAATATTGGAAGTGTTAATGATACAAAAAATGCCCTACGTCCCGCTATAGCTCTTACGTCATCAACTACAATATCAGGAGGTTCTGGTACATCAGAAGATCCATATGTTGTAAAATAGATTTATTATCTCGGGTATATTGGTATCCGAGTTTTTTATTGTGAAGTAATGGGTTTTGTGCTATTATAGGGTTTGTTTTTAAGGGGGATATTATGGAAAAGAATGAGAATTTAGATATTTGTAAGAAGTGTGGAGGATTGTGCTGTAAGAAGAGTGGCTGTGATTTATGGTTAGATGACATTGAGGATAAGACTCTTAAAGGTGTGCTTCAGTTACTTGCTAGTGAGAAGTATTCAATTGTTGCTCTTATGAATTTTAAGATGATTAATGGGAAAATGTGTAATATGCCATTTTTATATTTAAGAGCTAGAAATAAAGGCAGAGATATTATTGATTTACTTTCTATGAAGACTACTTGTGTCAATTTAACTAGTGATGGTTGTGCTTTTTCTTATGAGGATAGACCTTCTGGTGGTAAGAATTTAACTCCTGGTGATAATGGTAACTGCTCACCTAGAGAGAATCCTTTAGATAAGATTAAGCTTTATGAACCATATCAAAATTTACTTGGTAAGATTGTTAAGAGATATACTGGTAAGAGTGTTGATAAGGTAATAAGAGAAGACGTAGTTAATTTAATTAAGAATATTGCTAGTGGAAATATTAATGGGGTCTCTCCAATAGAGCTTGCTGATTTAAAAGGAATGATTCCGATGCTTGCAAAGTGTTATCCTGAGGAAGTTGCATTAGGGTATCAGATGGCGAAGAACACACCAATTAATTTAAAATAGTAGTGTATTTTTCCTAAAACTCGCATAAATTAAATTGAGGGGGAATATAGTATGGCTAGTCTTAAAGAAATTGTTACTAAAGCTGTAATTGGTAAGGCTAAGAAAAAGACTACTACTGATTTATCTTTTACTTCTGGAGAGAAGATTGATAAAATACTTGGTTGCTGGATCATAAATCATCATTTTGAAGGTGAAAATGATAATGGCAAAGTTACTATTAGTGGTTCTTATGACGTTAATATTTGGTATTCTTATGATAATAATACGAAGACAAGTGTAATTGTTAAGACGTTTAGTTATGATGATGAATTAAATATTAAGTTAAAGAATCCTAGTAATGCAAGTGATATTATAGTTAGGGCTCTTACTGCACCTAATGTTAGTAAGGCAGAAGCAGTTGGAACTACAGTTAATTTAAAGGTAGAAAAAGAGATGGGTGCTGAGATAGTTGGAGATGCTAAGGTAAGAGTTAGTGTTGAGGAAGATTATGATGATTATGATGAAGATGATGATATAGAAATAAATGAAGATTATTTAAATGATGTCAACCAAAAATAGTTGACATCTAATTTTTTTTTTGATAGACTACTTGTAGTTGAAGGAGGCATATATATGGCTGTTAAATTAAGATTAAAAAGAATGGGCGCTAAGTCTAGACCATTTTATCGTATTGTAGCTGCTGATTCAAGAAGTCCTAGAGATGGAAGATTCATTGAAGTAGTTGGTACTTATCAACCAATTTATAAAGAAAATAATATAAATGTTGATGAAGAAAAAGCAATGAAGTGGTTAAATGATGGTGCTATTCCTACAGATACAGTAAAGAATATTTTACAAAAATCTGGAGTTTGGGCTAAGTTTAAAAATAAGAAGAGTGAGAAGTAGTTATGCACGAAGAACTAATTAGTTTTACACAAAACTTAGTTAAAAGTATTTGCAAGGAACCAGATATGGTTAGTGTTCAAGAATTTAGTGGCGATGATGGAGAGATTATGCTTGAGATTATCGTTCATGAATCTGATATGGGAGCAGTAATTGGTAGATCTGGAAAGATGGCAAGTAGTATCAGAACTTTAGTTCAGGCTTATGCATATATTCATGAATTAAAGAGAGTAAAAATAAACATCGACTCATTTTAAGCCGATGTTTTTATTATTGGTTTATTACTTGTTTCAAATTTGTATGTACTTGAGTCTGTTAACATATCATAGATAAGTGATGCTGTTAGTTCATATTTTTGGGCTATGTCGGTATCACTTATTTTTCTTTGAATGATTAAATCACTTTTAACTGTTTTTAAATAATCTTTACCAGTTTTATCAAATCCAAGAATTTTTATATGATTTAAAGTGTAGTTTTGTTTATCTTCTTTAGTTAATCCAATAAGTATGTGAATGAGCATTCTTCTAATTCGATTATAGGTATATCTTTTGCTTTTAACTTTCAAAACTAAATCATCAATATCTACAGCATTAATAATTTCTTTCTTTAGTTTATATTCAATTCCTTCATCAACTGTTAAATACTTTGATAAATCCTTATCTGTTAAAATTTTTACTTTAAGTAAATTAAATAATAAATCTTCATTAATTTTTACAAAATTACTTACAGGTGTATATTTAGAAATATCTTCATTATTTTTAATTTTCTCTCTAATATTAGATGCACTAACAATAGTTTCTACACTAACTTTATCATGAAAATCATTAGTTCTTTTAATTGTAACTGCTGTAATATTAAAATTATTTTTAATTATAGCTTTAATATATGAAATTCCAAGTAAATCATTTGGTGAAGAAACACTAGTATTAAGTGCTTTAGATAATGCAGTAGGATAATTAGTACCACTTTTTAATTCTGTTTTTAAAAGTTTATTAAAATTATCATTTAACTGATTCTTAGCAATTTCAGTTAAAAGTGAAACATCATTTGATTCACTCCCAAAAACTATTTTATTGACACCTAAACTATCTAATATTCTGACCCCACACTCAGCAAATGTATCAGCAGAATTACTTCCATAAATAAATGGTATCTCAACAACTAAATTAATTCCATAATTAAGCGCCATCTTAGTTTTTTCTTCCTTAGTCATAATACTAATCTCACCACGCTCTAAAAAATATCCATTTAGAGCTAAAATAATTATTGAATTAGGATAAAGTTCTTTAATCTTATTTATATGATAAATATGCCCATTATGAAAAGGATTATATTCTGTAATTACTCCAATTATATCCATAGGTGCCTCCTTTGTTTTTTATTATAGCAAATTTTTAGTGGTTGTGATATGATTATTTTAGGGTGAAATTATGAAGAGAAGACTTAAGATATATTTTGTTCATAGTTTAAAGTATGATTATAACAATATGCTTTATAGAGATTTACTTACTGATAGTGTTTTAAATAAGCATGAGTTAATGCTTCCAATGAGTAATGCTTATAAGGAGAAATATTCTAAGGATTTAATTAATAAGGCTGATTTGATTGTTTGTGAAGTTAGTACGCCATCTTTTACTGAAAAGTTGGAACTTAAATGGGTTAGTAAGGTAAGTACTCCTAAATTATATTTTTCATTTAATAATACAGTTCCTAAAACTTTTAGTAAGTATGTTCCTGCGATAGAGTATACAAACAATGATAAGAGTTATTTAGATTTGATTAGAAATTTTGTGAATGAGTATGCTGCAGTTAGTGAAGAAGAAGCAAAAGACCCAACAATTATTTTAGGTAGTTTAGATTAGGTTATGAGGTTAGAGATGAAAGTAAATGATTTTAAGTGTAAGAATTGCGGCGCTACTTTGGTTATTCCGGATGGTTCTCGTAAGGTCGTGTGCGGTTATTGTAATACCAGTTATGATGTGGAGGATGCTTATAGTGAGGCCTATAAATATCATAAAGGAATGATGGATGCATCCAGTGAAAAGTTTGAAAAACAATTTAAGATGGTAAACGATGCCTTTAATAATGACCCAATGTTTAAGATCTCAAAAGCAATTTTCATTATTATTTTTGTAGTTATCTTTGTAATAATTGCAATTGTGTTTGGTAACATTTTAACTGGTAATTTATAAAAACACTTTATAGAATACTTGAATATATTAAAGTTTTCCAATTTATTTTGATAAAGCTATCTAACTGATAATGTTAATAGTTTTTTTTATACATAAAAATACCACTCTAAATAATAAAAAATTTTTTAATAAAATTTTAGTATTTTCCACATAACCATATAACTTTTATAGAAAGATGAAACATACAAGGTCCTTCAATAAAATATATTGATAAATGTTATACTTGTACTTATATTTTGACACTTTTGTAGTTAAAATCTAAGATTTTTTGAAGGTCTTTACTTTTTGAGTTTAGTTATGTTATAATATGTTTGCAGATTTAAGTGGGACAGAAATTTCCCACTTTTATTTATATAGGAGGTTTATGCAAAGTACGATTGAGAAGATTAAAGAAATTGTAACTGAAGCTATGAATAAGGAAGATATTATTGTTTGTAGTGTTAGTTACGAAAAAGAGAACAATTATAACTTTTTAAAGATTGTTCTTGATAAGGTAAATGGTATTGATTTAGATACTATTGTTGAAGCCACTAATATTATAAATCCACTACTTGATGAGTATGATTTAATTAGTGAAGAGTATGTATTAGATATTTCTAGTAAGGAGAGAGGTTAAAGTGAACGGTAAAGAGTTTATTAAGGCAGTTAAAAATATTACTGCAGAAAAGGGTATTAGTGAAGATATAGTTTTTGATGCTATGGAGCAAGCATTAATTACTGCTTATAAGAAGAATTTTGATTCTAAGACTAATGTTAAGGTAACAATTAATCGTGAGACAGGTGATATTAAGGTTTATTCATATTTAGTTGTTGTAGATGATTATATTGAAGGTGATGAGATTGTTGATGAAGAAGGCAATATTACTTACACAGAGCCTGAGATTAATGAAGATGCCCAAATTCTTTTAGAAGATGCCCAAAAAATTGTTCCGGGAATTAAAGTTGGTGAAACTATTGAAGAAGAAGTTACTCCACATGATTTTGGTAGAGTTGCAGCTTCAACTGCTAAACAAGTCTTAACACAAAAAATAAGAGAAGCAGAAAGAAATAGCATTATTGAAGAATTTAGTGATAAGCAAGATGAATTAATGGTTGGTATGCTTGCTATGGAAGATAATAAAAACTATTATGTTGATTTAGGTAGAACTAGAGGAATCCTTCCAAAAAGCGAAATGATACCTGGTGAGACAGTTAAAATGGGAAGCAGTATTAAAGTTTATATTGAAAAGATTGAATCAACTTCTAAAGGACCACTTATTCTATGCTCTAGAAAAAATAATGGTTTTGTTAAGAGATTATTTGAAAGTGAAATACCAGAGTTTAAGGATGGCACATTAGTACTTTACAATGTTGCTAGAGAGCCAGGAGTAAGAAGTAAAGTTGCTGTTTATTCAACAGACGAAAGAGTAGAAGCAATTGGTACTTGTATTGGTGAAAGAGGCTCTAGAATTGCTAGTATTTTGGCTGAGCTTAATGGTGAAAAGGTTGATTTAATTAAGTATGATGAAGATGAAAGTACATTTATTGCTAATGCATTAAGTCCTGCTAAGAATGTTATTGTTAATATATTAGATAACACTAAAAATAGAGAAGCTTTAGCTATTGTAAATGATGAGAATTTATCTTTAGCGATTGGTAAGAAAGGTATTAATATTAAACTTGCTAGTAAGCTTACAAGATTTAGAATTAATGTTAAGACTCTTGCTCAGATTACAGAAGAGGGTAATGAAAATTGAAAAAGATACCAATGAGAATGTGTGTGGTAACTAGAGAGAAGATGCCTAAGAAAGATTTAATTAGGGTAGTTTACTTTAATGATACTTTTACTGTTGATAAGAGTGGAAAACTTAATGGTAAGGGTTGTTATTTAAAGAAAGATTTAGGTGTTATAGATATTGCACAAAAGAAAAAAATACTTGATAATGTTTTTGAAAAAAGCGTTCCGGACGAGATATATGATGAGTTAAGAAGTTCAATATAGAAATAGAAGGAGGCTCTTATGAGTATAAAAGAATATGCTGACAGTATGAATTGTACTGTACAAGAGATACTAAATAAGTGTAGAGAATTAGGGATTAAGGCTAGTGATAAGGATTCTTTCTTAGAAGATGATGATATTATTGTTTTAGATAATGCGATTAATATTATTTCTACTAATACTGAGTCTACATTTGAAGATAATGATGCTTTAGATGAAGCAGTTGAAAATATTTTGGGAGAGGAAATTAATTCTAAACCAATAATCAAGAAGGAAAAACTTAAGAAAAAAGGTAATAATTTTAGTAGTAAAGATAATGATTATTTAAATAAGAAGAAAGCTATGTATAAGAATAAGACTAAACTTAAGGGTAATGATGCTAGTAATGATTCTATTATTCTTTATGAAGAGGGAGAAACAGTTTCTAGTTTAGCAAATAAACTTGGAGTTAGTGCGCCAGATATTATTAAAAAACTTATTAGTTTAGGCTTAATGATGAATTTAAATCAAGTTATTTCATTTGAAAATGCTGAAATAGTTGTTCTTGATTATGGTAAGACTTTAAAGAAAAGTGAAACTAGAGATATTTCTAATTTTGAAGAATATGAGGTTATTGATGATGAGGCAGATTTAGTTTTAAGACCTCCAGTTATTACAGTAATGGGTCATGTTGATCATGGTAAGACAACACTTTTAGATTATATTAGAAAGAGTCATGTCGCTGCAGGTGAAGCCGGTGGAATCACTCAAGCAATCGGTGCTTACCAAATTGACTATAATGGTTCTAAAATTACTTTTATCGATACTCCTGGGCATGCGGCATTTACTGCTATGCGTGCTAGAGGTGCTAGTGTTACTGATATTGTTATAATTGTTGTTGCTGCTGATGATGGAGTTATGCCTCAAACTAAGGAAGCTGTAGAGCATGCTATTAGTGCTGGTGTTCCTATTGTTGTTGCGGTTAATAAGATGGATAAACCTAGTGCAAATCCTGATAAAATAATGCAAGAGATGGCCGAACTTAATTTAACACCAGAGGCTTGGGGTGGAAATATTCCATTTGTTAATATTAGTGCAGTTACTGGGGCTGGTATTAACTCCTTACTTGATACAGTTCTAGCTATTGCTGAAGTTAGTGAACTTAAAGCCAATCCAAATAGATATGCAATTGGTACAGTTATTGAGACTCGTGCTGATAAAGCCTTAGGTAGTGTTGCAAGCATACTAATTCAAAATGGTACTTTAAGACTAGGAGATCCAATTGTTGCAGGCACAGTTTATGGTAGAATTCGTACTTTGAAAAATGATCAAGGCGTTAATATTATTTCTGCAGGGCCTAGTACTCCAGTTGAGATTACTGGTTTAAATGGAAGCCCAGCTGCTGGCGATAAGTTTATGGCTTTTGAAAGTGAGAAAGAAGCGAAAGAGATAGCTGAAAAGAGAGAGATTGAAGCTAAGAATCAAAAGCAGAAAAAAGAAGTTGTTTCTTTTGATGATTTATTTAATAAGATTAAGGGCGGTGCTAAAGAGATTAAAGTTGTTCTTAAGTGTGATGTTAGAGGATCTGAAGAAGCAGTTAAGAGCGCACTTGAAAAGTTAAGTACTGATGAAGTTAAGATTAAAGTTATTAGATCTGGTATTGGTGGTATTACTGAAAGTGATGTTATTTTAGCTAATGCTAGTGATGCTGTTGTTATTGGATTTAATGTTGTGCCATCAAATATAACTAAGGATGTAGCTAAAGAGTATGGTGTTGAGATTAGACTATATCAAATTATCTATAAGTTAGTTGAAGAGATGGAACTTGCAATGAAGGGTATGCTTGATCCAGAATACGAGGAAAAGGTACTTGGAACTGCTTCTATTAAGCGTATGTTTAAATTTAGTAAAGTTGGTTCTATTGCAGGATGTATTGTTACTAGTGGTATTATTAAAAACAAGGCACAAGTTAGAGTAATTCGTGATGGCGTAATTATTTATGATGGCATTATTGCATCACTTCAAAGAGAAAAGGATACTGTTAAAGAAGTTAAGAATGGTCTTGAGTGTGGTATTACAATTGAAAACTTCAATGATTTAAAAGAAGGAGATATCTTTGAAGTATATGAAAATGTAGAGGTTAAAAGATGAGTAGTATTAAAATACAAAGAATTTCTTCAGAGTTGTTAAGACATTTATCAAATATTATTTTTGAAGAAGTAGATAATGAAATGCTTAAAAGTGTAACACTTATGGAAGCTAGAGTTACTAGTGATTTGTCTATGGCCAGAGTTTATTATACATATATTGGTGATTATGACAGAAAAGAAATGGCTGAAGAACTTAAGAAAGCAAGTCCTTTCTTAAGAAGTGAACTTGCCAAAAGAATGGATTTAAGAAATACACCAGAACTTAGATTTGAATTTGATGAATCTACATTATATGGTGAACATATTGATGAAATTTTACAAGAAATTCATAGTGAAAACCGAGAGTAAGAAAGGTATGGGGGTTTTAAATGATAGTAGTAAGAAATATAACAGATAAGATGCATGAAGATGAGTTAAAGGAACTTATTTATAGTTATTATGATGAAACATATGGTGGAGTTTTTAGTAAGATTCCTTTTAAAGCAGTGCGTGATTATTTTACAGGAAGTAAAGCATTTGCAAGAGCAGATCTAAATGATTTATATAATAAGGAGACTAATTCTAAAGCGATTGGTATTTATGATGGAGAGGTACTTGTTGGTTTTGCATGTATTCATGTACATGAAGGTAATGGGGAACTTTATAATATGTATATTAAGCCAGAGTTTAGGGAAAGATTTCTTTCAGAGTATAAAAAAGGAAGCTTATCTGCAAACTTAATGACTAGTTTAGTTAGAGAATTTGAATCTAGTGGTGCTGGTGAGATTGTAGTTTCTGCTCCACATAGTAAAGAATTTATGCTTAAATTATTTGAGGATATGGGATTTAATTTAGATACTATTACCGGTGAAGAGATAATTTATTCAAAGAGTATTGAGGGTAAGAAAGATGAATGGGGTAATCGTAGTAAATAAACCTAAAGGGATTACTAGTAGAGATGTAGTAAATAAACTTGTTAAAGTGTTTGGTACTAAAAGTATTGGACATATTGGGACTCTTGATCCAATGGCGACTGGAGTTCTAGTTTGTTTGATTGGTAAGTACACGAAACTTGGCAGTATTATGGTTAATCATGATAAAGAATATATTGCAACTTTTAAATTAAATGTTTTAACAGACACTTTGGATATTGAAGGTAAAGTATTAAAGACTGATAATAAAATAATTAGTTTAGAAGATATGCAGGGTGCTATTGAGCATTTTAATGGACTAACTTATATGCAAGAAGTACCAATATATTCAGCAGTCAAAGTTAATGGTAAGAAACTTTATGATTATGCTAGAAGTAATGAAGATGTTATTTTACCAAAAAAAGAGGTAACGATTTATAAGTTAGAACTTGTTTCATTTGAAGATGAAGTTAAGATTAAGTGTAAGGTAAGTAAAGGAACTTATATAAGGGCTTTAATTAGAGATATTTGTGCTTATCTTGGAACTTATGGGGTAATGACTGATTTAGTTAGAACTAAGTTAGGTGATTATGATATAGGTGATGCTTATTCTTTAGATGATATAAGTAATGGTAAATATAAACTTTATAGGTTAGAAGATATCTTTGATTTAGATGTTAGATATATTAATGATGATAATCATAAACAGATTTATAATGGAAATATAGTAAAAGATAAAAATAGTAATTATATATTATATAAAGATGGGGATAAAACAGTTGCTTTTTATACCAGAATTAATGAAGAAGAACTAAAACCTTTAATTATGTTTTAGTTTTTTTGTGCAAAAATTTAAGATAAAAAAAGGAAATTAAGCATGCTCTTACAACAATAACTAATAGAGGGAGGAAATTATGGATAAGAAGAAAATGTTTTTGATTATGGGAGGAATTATATTACTTACTGTATTTGTGGCTTTTTATTATGTATTTAATAAAAGTGATGAGGTACTAGATGAATTTGATAGTAATATGACCAGTACAACTCTTCCAGCTAGTGAAAAGGTACAAGATAAAATATTTGTAGATGTTAAAGGAGCAGTTAAAAAGCCTGGGGTTTATGAGATGAACTCTAGTGATAGAGTAGTTGATGCAATAAAGATGGCTGGTGGACTTAAAAGTAATGCAAGTACTAATAATATAAATTTATCTAAGGTTGTTAGTAATGAAATGGTTATTTATGTTTTTACGAGAAGTGAGATAACTACTAAAGCAGTAAGTGAAGTGCCATGTAAATGTGAGACAATTACGGTTAATAACTGTACTGATAATGATGCAAGTACTGACAATAAAGAAAACAATGAAACTAGTACTAGTGATAAGGTAAACATTAATAAAGCAAGTAAAGAGGAACTTATGAAGTTAAAGGGGCTTGGAGAAAGTAAGGCTGAGGCAATAATAACTTATAGAACTAATACTGGTGAATTTAAAACTATTGAAGATCTAAAAAATGTTTCTGGTATAGGAGAGGCATTATTTGATAAGATTAAAGACTTTATTACAGTATAATTATTTTTATATAATTTTAGTTATTTTAGTTTTATGTTTGGCTTTTATAAGAAACTCTTTTCATAATGAATCAAAGTTTAATGGCAGCGAGACTTCTTTTATAGGTATTGTAGATGAGATTAAGAAGAGTGATGATTATTATAAGATTACGATTAAATCTAAAGAAAAGATAATTGGTTCGTATTATAGTAAAGAACCACTTAATATATCTTTGGGTGATAAGATAACTTTTAAAGGAACACTTAGTAAACCTAAAAATAATACAATACCAAATACTTTTAATTATAGGAAATATTTATATAATCATCATGTATATTATTTAGTAAAGATAGATAGTATTAAGGTTGTTTCTAAAACTAGAAGTATTAAATATATGGTAAAAAATTATATTGTTAAGAGAAGTGAAAAGTTTAAGCATAGTGATTATTTTAAAGCATTTTTAATTGGTGATAAAAGCGAGATGGATGATTATAGTCTGTTTCAAAAAAATGGAGTAAGTCATTTATTTGCGATTAGTGGGATGCATTTAAGTTTGCTTTCAGGAATTATTTTATTTGTATTAAAGAAAAGTAGATTTAAAGAAATATTAGCATGCATTTTCTTGATTTTGTTTAGCATGATAACTAATTATTCAGCAAGTATTTATAGAAGTCTTTTATTATTTATTTACATAATATTAAATAAGAAGTTAGATTTAAGAATAAGTACAGTAAATGTTCTTTTATTAGTAGTTTGCACTTTACTTATTTTTAATCCATTAATTATATATGATATGGGATTTTTGTATTCAGTAAGTGTTAGTTTAGGTCTCATTTTATTTAATAAGTATATGAAAAAGAATTATTTTGTTAATATGTTTTTAACTAGTTTTATTGCTTTTTTATTTAGTTTACCAATAACACTTTATTATAATTATGAAGTTAATTTAATGCAGATTATAAATAATGTTATTATTGTTCCTTTGGTAAGTGTGATCATATATCCGCTTACTATCTTAACATTTGTCTTTCGTTTTTTAGAGCCAGTTTTAAATATGTTTATAGGTATTCTTAAGTTTATTAGTAATCATTTAATAATGATTAATATTATTGTGCCAAAGGTAAACCTTATTTTTTATTTTATTTATTATGTATTTTTATTTATGTTTTTAAAGACAAATCGTAAGATGTTTATATTACTTATATTTATTTATACTATGTGTTTAAAAGTAAAACCTTTATTAGATTTTAATACGTATGTTTATTTTTTAGATGTAGGACAAGGAGATAGTTCTTTAATTTATAACAATCGTGAAGTTATGCTTATTGATACTGGTGGTAAGGATAATATAAAGGTTAGTGATAATACAATAAAGTTTTTAAAGAGTACTGGCAAAAGTAAGATAAATTATCTAGTACTTACTCATGGCGATTTTGATCACATGGGAGATGCGATAAATGTAATAGAGAATTTTAAAGTGGATAAAGTAATATTTAATTGTGGTAAATTTAATGATTTAGAAAAAGAATTAATCAAAGTATTAGATAAGAAAAATATTAAATATTACTCATGTATTAAAAAATTAAATATTGATAATAGTAAGCTACACTTCTTACAAACAAAAGAGTACGATAATGAGAATGATAATAGTAATGTTATTTATACTAAACTAAATAGATATAAATTTATGTTTATGGGTGATGCTGGAGTAGATAAAGAAAAGGATATTTTAGATAAATACAATATATCAGACATAGACGTATTAAAAGTAGGACATCACGGAAGTAAGACAAGTAGTGATAAAAATTTTATAGATGAAATTGATCCTAAATATAGTGTTATAAGTGTTGGCAAAAATAATAGATATGGTCATCCAAATAAAAAAGTGTTAAATAATTTAGATGGTTCTATAATTTATAGAACAGACCAAGATGGAAGTATTATGTTTAAGATTAAAAAAAATAAATTAAGAATTGAGACATATAGTCTGTAGAAAGGAGTAGATATGAATTACTACAATGAGATAAAAAATGAATTAGTAAATAATGAGATAAATCGGAAAGTTAAAAATTATTCAATTAATAAGAGCGATTTGAATGCATATTACAATGTTGGAAGAATGTTAAGTGAAGCAGGTAATCATTATGGAGAAGGAATAATAGAAGAATATTCGAAGAGATTAACATATGAATTAGGTAAGGGCTATAGTAAGAGAAATCTATGGTTAATGTTAAAGTTTTATGAGTTGAATGAAAAAGTGCAGACACTGTCTGCACAATTGTCTTGGTCGCATTATTGTGAATTGCTATCTTTTGAGAATACTGATAAAATTAATTATTACATAGAATTAGTTAAAAATAATAATTTATCAGTTAGACAGTTAAGAGAAAGAATAAAATCTAATGAATATGAAAGGCTTCCGGAATCTACTAAAAATAAATCAGTAGAACAAAAAGAATCAGATATAGTTGATTTTATCAAGAATCCAATTTTGATTAAAAATAGTAATAAATATGATATATTTTCTGAGAAAGTATTACAAAAATTAATTTTGGAAGATATTGAAAACTTTTTAGAAGAATTGGGAATAGGGTTTACTTTTATAAAAAGTGAATATCCAATTAAATTAGGTAATAGATACAACTATATTGATTTATTACTTTATAATATTAAATATAGGTGTTATGTAGTCGTAGAATTAAAGATAACAGAACTTAAGAAAGAGCATACTGGTCAAATTATGACTTATATGAATTATATTGATAAAAATATAAAAACAATTGAAGAAAATAATACAGTAGGAATCATTATTTGTAAACAAGAAAATGAATATGTAATTAAATATTGTTCAGATAATAGGATAATTGCTAGGAAATATGAATTACTTTGATATAATGCAGCAGAAATATAAGTATGGATGTTAGAAAAGAAAAATATTAAATATTACTCATGTATTAAAAAATTAAATATTGATAATAGTAAGTTGTATTTCTTACAAACCAAAGAGTACGATAATGAGAATGATAATAGTAATGTTATTTATACTAAACTTGATGGTTATAAGTTTATGTTTATGGGTGATGCTGGAGTAGAGAAAGAAAAAGAAATTTTAGAAAAGTATAATCTATCTAACATTGATGTATTAAAAGTAGGACACCACGGAAACAAGACAAGTAGCGGAAGTACGTTTATAAATATAATTAATCCAAAGTATTCCATTATCAGTGTAGGTATGAACAACCGGCTATGGACATCCTAATAAAGAAGTATTAAACGATTTAAAACAATCTAAAGTATATAGAACAGACCAAGATGGTATTATTATGTTTAAGATAAAAAATGATAAATTAAAAATTAAGACTAGTAGTTCATAGAAAAAGTGTCGCAAAATGCGACACAATTAAGAAAGGAGTTAGATATGAATTATTATGATCAAATAAAAGGATTATTAATAAGCAACGAAGTATATAAGAAAGTAAAGGAATATAGTAAGAACAAGAGTGATGTTGAAACATATTATAATGTCGGAAAGTTAATTATTGAAGCCCAAGGTGGAGAAAAAAGAGCTAAATATGGCGATGGTTTAATAAAAGAATATTCACAAAGATTAATAATAGAATTAAATGATAAAAAATATAGTTATAGAAATCTTATGAATATGAGAAAATTTTATTTGTTATTTAGAGATAAAAAAGTGAACGCGCTGCGTTCACAATTGAGTTGGAGCCATTATCGTGAATTACTATCTATTAAAAATTTTGATGAAATAATATATTATATAAATTTAGCTATATCAAATAGTCTTGGATATAGAGAGTTAGCAACAAGAATAAAGAATAATGAATATGAAAGACTACCAATTGAAACTAAAAATAAATTGATTCTTGATGATAAACTTGAAGTAAAAGATTTGGTGCCAAATCCTATACTAATTAGAAATAAAAATAATATTGAAATAGTTACTGAGAAAGCATTACATAATTTAATATTAGAAAATATTGAATCTTTTATGAAAGAACTTGGAATTTCATTTAGCTTTATAGGTAGTGAATATAACATTAAAATGGTAGACAGAAATCATCATATTGATTTGTTATTGTTTAACATAAAATTCAACTGTTATGTTGTTGTAGAATTAAAAGTAACCGAATTTAAGGTTGAATATATATCACAAGTTCAAAAATATATGAATTACATAGATAAAAATGTAAAAGAAATTAACAACAATAATACCATGGGAATATTAATATGTAAGAGAGAAAATAGATTTGTAATAGAATACTGCTCAGATGGGAGAATTGCAGTTAGAGAATATGAATTAGTATGATATGAAAAGATGACGTTAAAAAATAAGTTAATTGATGATGAAGTATATTCAAGGGTAAAAGATTATTCAAAAGAAAAACATAAAGTTATTACATTCTTTGAAATAGAAAAACTGCTTAATGAAGCAGGCAGCAAATATGGTGTTAATATTATAGATAGATATTCTGAAAAATTAGTTATAGAAGTAGGCAAAAAAATATAATAGAAGAATATTATTTAGGATGAAACAATTCTACAATATATTTAGTGATGAAAAAGTGTCAACAGTGTGGACACAATTAATATTGAAAAAGTCCCGACGTTGTCGGAAAAGTTAACAATGTAACATTACAGATTTCTTTTTTCTTTAAATAATGCTAATGAAATAGATTATTATATTAATCAAGTTATCAAAAAAAACTTTCTAAAAGAAAATAAGCTGAACAATGAAATAATATCAGGAAGGATATTACAAAAACTGATATAAGAAGATATTTCTAATTTTCTAGAAGAATTAGGTGAAAAAGAAGATAATGAATTAACTGATGTTTAAAAAATTGACTACAATGTGGTCAAAATTGAGTTAAATATTAAGGATTAAAGTAAAAAATCTAGATGATTTTAAGAAGTCTTTTCAAATATAAAATGGTCGCCAGTGGCGACCAAAATACTAATTAGTGCATACTAAATAAAGAAGTAGACAGTGCCTGAACGATTGTAGCATGCTTATTCTTTTTGATAATTGTCGTTTATAAAAAAGTTGATTAAAAACTATATATGGGCTAATTAATTATTCTTATATTAGTATTATTTAATATAATATATTGTACACTTTAGAGTGTTTAGATAGATGGAGAGTAGATTTTTACTCTCTTTTGCGTGAAGTTTTGGTTGATTTTAAGGCAAATATATAATATAATGTTTAAGGAAGTTTTATCTTAGTTTTAATTTTCTTCCAGATTATAACTAGGGTATAACCGATTTATTAGAAAGGAAGATGAAAGATGGCTGTATCTAAAGAGAGAAAAGCTGAGTTAGTTAAAGAATTCGGTAAGGATGTAAAGAATACTGGTAGTACAGAAGTTCAAATTGCTATTCTTACAGATGAAATTAACAATCTAACTGAACATTTAAAAGAAAATAAGCATGATTATCATTCTAAAAGAGGTCTTTTAATGAAAGTTGGTAAAAGACGTAGCTTATTAGATTACTTAAAGAGAACTAATGTAGTTAGTTATCGTGAAGTAATTAAGAAATTAAATTTAAGAAAATAGGGCACTTTATTTTTAGTGTCTTTTTTTATATTTGTGAGAGGATGATGTTAGTGAAAAAAGAATTTAGTTTTGATTTTTTAGGAAGAAAAATTATTGTTGAGGTAGGAGAACTAGCTAAACAAGCTAATGGTGCTGTTTTAGTTAGATATGGAGACACCGTAGTATTATCAGCAAGTGTTATGAGTGATAATGTTGGAACTGGTGATTTTTTCCCACTTACTGTAGTTTATAATGAAAAGTTATATTCAGTAGGAAAAATTCCAGGTGGATTTATTAAGAGGGAAGGAAGACCTAGTGAATCTGCGACACTTGCGGCTAGATTAATTGATAGACCAATTAGACCAATGTTTGACGAGAACTTTAGAAATGAAGTACAAGTAATTAATACTATCTTATCTGTTGATCCAAATAATTCACCAGAGATTACGGCTTTATTTGCTTCAAGTTTAGCACTAGGCGTATCTGATATTCCATTTGATGGACCAGTTGCTGGGGTTATTGTTGGTAAGATTGGTAAAAAATTTGTTATTAATCCAACTGGTGAAGAGTTAGATGCTTGTTCACTTACAGTAACTGTTGCTGGTACTAAAAATGACATTTGTATGATTGAAGCTGGAGCTCACGAAGCTAGTGAAAGCGATATGCTTGATGCTTTAATGTTCGGACAAAAACATATTAAAGAATTATGCGAATTCCAAGAAAGTATTATTGAAGTAGTTGGTAAAGAAAAGAAGAAAGTAGAGCTTGCTAGTATTCCAGAAGAACTAGAAAAAGAAATTAAAGAATATGCAGAAGAAGATATGCTTGCTGCTGTTCAAATTAAAGATAAACTTGCTTCTTATGCTAAGATAGATGAAGTTAAAGAAGATACCGTAGCTCATTTTGTAGAAAAATATCCTGAAGATGAGAGTATTGAAAAAATAACTAAAAAGGTTGTTGATGCAATTGAGGGAGAAGTAGTACGTGATTTAATTACTAATAAACATGTTAGACCAGATGGAAGAGCATTAGATGAAATTAGACCATTATCTGCTTATATTGATTTACTTCCAAGAACTCATGGTTCTGCAGTATTTACTAGAGGACAAACTCAAGCACTTGCTACAACTACTTTAGGTGCTATTGGTGAACATCAAATTTTAGATGGTCTTGGTTTAGAAGACTCTAAGAGATTTATGTTACATTATAATTTCCCTAACTTTAGTGTTGGTGAAACTGGTAGATATGGTTCTCCAGGAAGAAGAGAAATTGGTCATGGTGCATTAGGCGAAAGAGCATTACTTCAAGTTATTCCTTCAGAAGAAGAGTTCCCATATACAATTAGAGTTGTATCTGAAATTTTAGAGAGTAATGGTTCATCTAGTCAAGCTAGTATTTGCGCTGGATGCCTAAGTTTAATGGCAGCAGGTGTTCCAATTAAGGCACCAGTAGCTGGTATTGCAATGGGACTTATTACTAAGGGGAAGAAGTATACTATTTTAACTGATATTCAAGGCATTGAAGATCATATGGGAGATATGGACTTTAAAGTTGCTGGAACTAGAAGTGGTATTACAGCATTACAAATGGATATTAAGATTAAGGGAGTTACTAAAGCAATATTAAAAGAGGCTTTAGCTCAAGCAAAGAAAGCACGTATGGAAATATTAGACGTTATGGAAGGCGTAATCGCTAGACCTAGAACTGAACTAAGTCAGTATGCGCCAAAGATTGAGACGTTTAATATTAATCCAGAAAAGATTAAAGATGTTATTGGCCGTGGCGGAGAGATGATTACTAAGATTATTTTAGAATGCTCTCCAGAAGGTGTTAAGACTGTTAGTGATAAAGATGCAGTTAAGGTTGATTTAGAGGATGATGGTAGAGTAATTATTTATCATACTGATAAGGATGTCATTAAGAGAACTGCTGAAAGAATTAAGAATATTACTAGGGAAGTTGAAGAAGGAGAAATCTATACTGGTAAAGTAGTTAAGGTTGAAGATTTTGGATGCTTTGTATCATTATGGGATGGATGTGAAGGTTTAGTACATGTTTCACAACTAGCGCATGAGAGAGTAAATAGTCCTAAGGATGTTGTTAAAGTTGGCGATGAAATTGTAGTAAAAGCCTTAGGTTATGATAATCGTGGAAGACTTAACTTATCTAGAAAAGATGCTTTACCTAAAGATGAATCTAAAAAAGAAAAGAAGAGTAAATAAAAAGAAGCATTAATTTTTGCTTCTTTTTTGGATTATAGAATAAATTACTGTCATTATAACCGAAGTGAAGATAATCATAATAAATGATGCAGTTAAGTTTTCAATATAGTTTGTTAATTTAATACTTTCTTTATATAGAGGTATAAAACTTGTTACTGATATGTAAATCATTTGGTCAATAATGAATGATATTAAGATTGATATAATAAATGATATTGTTTTACTTGTATAATCTTTAGTTATTTCAAATGTTATTGAGAAGATATTATGAGTTAAGTAAAAGATAAGTATAGATGATATTAGGTTAATTAAATTTGGATAGTAAATATTTATACTTTTAATAGCAAGCTTATTCGGTGTAAAGATGTTTCTTAAACTTTCAGTTACTTCTTTAGTACTAGTCATACCACTTATAGAGTTTATTACTATCATAAATAAATAGAATATAAGAACACCGATAACTATTTTTTTTAAGATGTTTTTGGTATTATTAATATTTGTTTCTTCGTTTAGTTTAGCAGTAAAAAGAAAAGTAAACGCATAAGCTAGAAGTGAAGCACTTATGGCAAGATGTGGTGCAATATATAATAATTTGCCAGAAACAATAATGCTTAGTAATAATGAAAATGCTAGTAATATAATGTAAGTTAAAACCTTTTTATTCATAATAATAGACTCCTATTCTTATTAAAATATAGCACGAATTAGTAAATAAGTAAATTAAAATTATTGCTCAAAATTAAATTATGTGTTATATTTATTATGATAGAAGGCAAAATAAAAAAGGGAGTATGATTTATGAAGAGATTTTTATTAGGTTTATTACTTGTTGTTCCTTTTGGCGTTAATGCGATGGCTACCAGTGAGACCTTTGACATTGGTGATGAAGTAGTAGTAGCCCTAAAAGAAGGAGATACTGAGCAAACTGGTGGTAGGGCATTTCATGTGCTTAAAGCGAGTGCTGCTGGAGAGGAAACTGTTACATTAATATTTGATGGTACTGCAGATGAAAAAAGAAGTGATGGAGCTCCTACTAGTCCAGTTGTTTATGATGAGGTTATGCCTGGAGATCACGAACCTACAACCATTTTAGAAAAAGCTTATATATATAATTCTTTAATAGAAGGTACTAAGAGTTGGAGAGTTGAATCTAGAAGACTTCTTACAACTGATGATTTAAAAGAACTTGGTCTTGATAAAACTATTACTAAAGAATATGCTTGGCTTGCTCCAGTAGTTAAGAGTAGTGTTTTACTTCCGGAAGATTATAATTATTGGACACAATCTGCTGCTGATGATAGTACTACAGATAGTCCTAAGGTATATTGTGTTACTGCTAGTTCAGATAAGTCTAACGGAGTATATGCTACCCTAGAAAGTAAAACTATTGGTGATGTTTCTAATAATCCTAAGTGTGCAGTTAGACCTGTTGTAGTTGTTAAGAAAGAGTACATCTTATGTAATAATAGTAAACCAAAAACTACCACGACTAAGCCTAAAAACGTCGAAACAGGAGTAGAAGATTATTATTTGCCACTTGGAATAGTAATGGGAGTTAGTATTTTAGGATATTTAGTGTTACGCAAAAAAAATGTATTTAGTAAACTATAGCCTTCGGGCTTTTTTTTATGTCTTTTTTAGTTTATAATTATGATAGGTGATAGTAGTGAAAAAGTTAATTGTTAGTATATGTATGATTTTATTGGTGTTTATTGGAACAACTTTTATGGTTTCATATATTATACTTCATAGTGATAAGATACTTACTAGTTTTAGTATTGTGAGTGTTGATAATGTTAGTACTAAGTATAAGATTAGGTTTGAGAGGGCAAGAGCAGCAAAAGATTATGATATTGTAATATATAATGAGAATAATAGTGTTTTTTATACTATGAATACAACTAAGCTTGTTAATGAGATTGATTTACCTAATATTACTTATGATAGTAAATATAAGTTAGTTATTTATGCGAATGGGGAACATGGAGATACAATGACAGTTAGCAATCCTTATACGTTTACTTATACTGAACCAACATTTAGTAAGGATAATAATCTGGTACTTACTAATAATGAGGATTATACTTTGAAAATAGATGGGGATGTTTCTAATAAAAATTATAAGATTACGATTAATGATGGGGATTATAAGATATTTGAAGATAAGGTAACTAGTAATGAATATGTTATACCTTCTAATTTATATTCTGGGTTAAGTCAAAAGTTAGATGTTAAGTTATTTGATGGGGTTAGTGAAATTAACAAGATTAGTTTGTATAGTAATATGTCGCCGGTTGGAGATGTTTTAATTACCTCTCCAGAGGAAGGAAAAGTTCTTAACTATAACGACATCATTTTTAAGTATGAGGGAGCAGAGAATGCTGATAAGGTAGTGCTCGATATCTATAATGGAAATAGACTTATTAAGAGTAAGACCTTAAGAAGTAATAGAGCAGTTATTTCTTCAGAGTTTTTCGAGAAGAGTAAGAAGTATACTATTAAGATAAGTGCAATGTATAAGGAATATGAGGATTATACTAAAACTACGACAGTTAATTTTCAGATGAATGAAAAGGATACTTTAAAACCAGTATTTATTAGTAATTATCCTAAATATATTAAGAAGGGAACTAAAATAACACTTAATAATCCAAATGGAGATGGTAAGATTTATTATACAACTGATGGAAGTGATCCAGCAGTAAGTGGAGCTATTTATGATGATCCAATAACTGTTAATACAGATTTTACTTTGAAGGCTGTTGTTAAAGCAAATAAAAAGAATGATAGTATGGTTACGACTTATGATTTACATGTAGAAGAGAAACCGGAACTTAGAATTTATTTATCTCCTTCTAATCAAGATGGTAATATTGGGGTTAAAGAGGTTGGTTTTACAAATGAGGCTAAAGAGATGAATGATGTTGCTGATTATGTGGAGGCTGAACTTAAGAATTATGGGGTAAAGGTATATCGTAATAATCCCAATGGGAATATTAATTTGTGGAATAGTGAAGCTAAGTATTATAATTGTGATTTTAAGATAGCAATTCATTCTAATGCAAGTGGGGCTCATAATACATATGGTATTGAAACGTGGATAGATGAAGAAGGAAGTTTGTCTTATTCGATTGCCAATATTATTCAGGAAGATTTAATGAACATTTATTATAATAAAGATGATGAGAAAGCTAATCGTGGAGTTAAGTACGCTAACGGAGCTTTAGGTGAAGCTAATGATAGGTATTTTCCTTTTGGATTACTTGTTGAGGTGGCACATCATGATTACAAGGAAGATGCTTTATGGATTATGAGTAATAAGAAACTTATTGGTAAAACACTCGCTGATAGTATACTTAAATATTTTGACATTTTGTGACATTAGATTGTGCTAAAATAGCCTTGGTGATAGGGTGAATAATATATTTAATGAGATGATGGATGATTGCAGATATTTTAAGTTTTATTTAGTCATGAGAGATGTAATGTTACTTGACAAAAGAGATAAGTAATAATAAAATATTGTTTGTAAGAAGGTTGGTTTGTATGATTGATGATAAGCTATTTTTAACACCAGAAGAAATTCTAAATAAAGAATTTAAGATTGATGCTAGAGGTTATCGTATGCAAGAAGTTGATAAATTTCTTGATATGGTTATTCGCGATTATACAGAGTTCTTACGTACAATTAAAAAGTTAGAGAAGGATAATCTTGATTTGATTGAAGATAATAAGAAACTTCAAATGGAGTATCGTAAACTTAAAAGTGCAATAAGTGCTAGTAGTGAGGGTGCAAATGCTAATGTTGATGTTCTTAGAAGATTATCTAATTTAGAAAAGATTGTATATGGTAAAGATAATTAATATTTTAGGCAAACGCTGCATTTAATAATGTAGAGGAAAGTCCATGCTCACAAAGTCTGAGATGACTTTAATGTTCACGCTAAGGGAAAAAATAACCTTAGGTAGCTTATGCTAACGGCTTCGAAATAGTCTAAGGGTAACTATGACTAGATTAGATATAAAAGTGCCAAAGAGACGAGTCTATTTGGAAACGAGTAGAGTGGAACGTGGTAAACCCCGTGAGTGAGAAACCCAAATTTTGGTAGGGGAGCTTTCTATAGTGAAATGAAACGATTAGAGGGTGCTTAGGCAAGATAAATGTTTGCCACCTTTTTTAAGGTACAGAACATGGCTTATTAAATATTTATTATTTATTAGTTAGGAGTTGACCGACATTAACGATATAAGTGAGGTACTTAAGAGTACTAGGGAAATGTCAGGGCTAACTTTAGATGAAGTTAGTAAGGATTTGGAGATACCTGTTCTTAGTTTAGAACAGATCGAAGATGGTAATATTGGTGCTTTTAAAGATATATTTGTTTTAAAAGATTATTTAGAGAGTTATGCTAAATATCTTGGCTTGGATTATGAAGATGTAATTGATGAGTTTAATGAGTATATGTTTGAAAAGACTAGTAAGATACCAATGGAAGAGATTGAAAAAGCTGTTAAGGAAAAAGAGAAGGAAGAAAGTGAAAGTAATAGAATTGCTTCTCCTTATACAAAGGCAGCACCAATTAAAAGTAATAAACAATTTATTTTTATATTGGTTTTAATAGTAGTTTTAATAGTTATTGCAATTATTTGGAGTATTAAACAGATAACTGTTGGTAGTACAGGTGCTAATATAGCAAGTTATTTTAATAAGTAGGAGGAATTATGAATTTACCAAATAAAATTACATTAGGAAGAATTATTTTATCTGTAATTGTTTTAATTTTGATGGTTTTCCCATTTTATGAAGTTGGAGTTACTTTTCCAGAATATTTAATTGCTGGAAAAGTTACAATAAGTTTAAAATATATCATTTGTGGGGTATTATTTATAATTGCTAGTGTAACTGATTTTCTAGATGGTAATATTGCTCGTAAGAGAGGTCTTGTTACAGATTTAGGTAAAGTATTAGATGCGATTGCGGATAAGATTTTAGTTAATGGTGTTTTAATTGCTCTTGCATGTGATGGAGTAATTCCTGTAGTAATACCAGTTATAATTATTACTAGAGATACAGCAGTAGATTGTATTAAGATGATTGCCGGATCTAAGAAAGGTGCTGTTGGTGCGAGCATTTGGGGTAAACTTAAAACTATTTGTATGATGACTGGGGTATCATTTGTATTCTTTTCAGATATTCCATTTAGCTTAGTTGGCTTTAATTTAGGTTATTATTTAGTCATAGTAGCTACACTTTTATCAATATACTCTGGTATCCAATATTTTGTAGCATATAAAGATTGTATTAAACAGTAAGACGTGAGTGCTTACTTTTTTCTTGCTTTTATAAGTAAAAAATTTTATAATTGAATTGTAGATTGTAATAAGAAATTATATTCTATATAGATATGGAGGACATTATGGATTTTAATGCAGCTTCCATTTTAACTCTTTTTATTGGACTTGTTTTAGGTGGTGGCACCATTTATGCAATTATTATCTTAACTGGTGCTGGTGCTGGAAAAAAAGCAGAGAAAATTATTAATGACGCTAGGAAAGAAGCAGATAAAGCTAAAAGAGACAGTATTCTTGAACTAAAAGAAGAATCTTTTAAATTAAAACAAGAAACTGATCGTGAAGTTAAAGAAAAAAAAGCAGAGATTCAAAGTAGTGAAGAAAGATTACTACAAAGAGAAAAATCTTTGGACAAAAGAGAAGAATTACTACAGAATAGGGATAATTTGCTTGAAATTAAAGATAATAATTTAACTGCTGCTGGCAAAGCATTACAAGAAAAAGAATTAAAGATGGATGAACTTTTAAAGGAAGAAATGGAAAAGTTAGAGAAGATTGCTAATTTTTCTAGAGAGAAAGCCCATGATATGATTATGGAGCGTGTTGAGACTTCAATGGCTAGAGAGATTGCCGAATTTATTAAAGACAAAGAGGCTGAGGCTAAATTAGAAGTTGATAAGAAAGCTAAGAATTTACTTGTAAATTCAATGGAGAAGTATGCTAATGATGTAACGACTATTCAAACAGTATCTACAATTGATTTACCAAATGATGAAATGAAGGGTAGATTAATTGGTAGAGAGGGAAGAAATATTCGTACGATTGAAGCTGTTACTGGAGTTGATTTAATTATTGATGATACACCTGAGGCAATTGTTATTTCTTCATTTGACCCATTTAGAAGAGAAATAGCTAAACAAGCAATAGAGACTTTAATTAAGGATGGCAGAATTCATCCAACAAGAATTGAAGAAATATATGATAAGACTTGCCGTGATATGAATGCTAGAGTTACGGAGATTGGTAATGAGGCTGTTTATGAGTTAGGCCTTACAAAGATTGACCCAGAACTTGTTAACTTAATTGGTAAGTTAAATTTTAGAACTAGTTATGGCCAAAATGCTTTACAACATTCTAAAGAAGTTGCTTATTTATCTGGTATTATTGCTGGAGAGTTAGGCGAGAATGTAACACTTGCTAGAAGGGCCGGATTATTACATGATATTGGTAAAGCAATCGACTTTGAAGTAGAAGGTTCTCATGTTGAAATCGGCTTAGATATTGCTAAGAAGTACAAGGAAAATGATGTAGTTCAAAATGCAATTGCATCTCATCACGGTGATGCCGAAGCAACTAATGTAATAAGTGTTATAGTTGCAATAGCAGATACATTATCTGCTGCAAGACCTGGTGCTAGAAATGACACTATGGAAAACTATATTAAGAGATTAGAACAACTTGAAGCTATTGGTAATAGTTTTGATGGTGTTGAAAAAACTTATGCAATGCAAGCCGGACGTGAAGTAAGAGTTATCGTTAAACCTGAAGAGGTTGATGATTTAACTTCATTTAAGATTGCTAGAGAAATGAAAGATAAGATTGAAGCAGAAATGCAATATCCAGGAACAATTAAAATTACTGTTGTTAGAGAAACAAGAGCACAAGAAGAGGCAAAATAAATGTTTCTTCTTTTTTTGTTTCAATAAAAAAAGTTTAGATTTTTGTTTCTAAACTTATTTTATTGTTTCAATTTTCATTAAATTTGTAAAACCGATTTTTCCAGCGACTAGGCCACCTGTCACGATAATGTTATCGCCTTTTTCTAATTTTATGAATTTGTTTGCTTCTTCAATTGATAGTTCAACTAGTTCGTCCATATCATTTTTAAGTTCAACAATTTTAGCATATACACCATAGTTTAGAGATAGTTGATTAGCAGTTTTTTCGTCTCTAACAAGTGCTAGAATAGGACATGATGGTTCTAATGTTGAAATTAATCTTGCTGTTTTACCACTTATTGTTGGTGTAATGATTAATTTTGCATTTAAACTATTTGTTGCTTCGGCAACTGATTTCATAATAGCGTCAGTTGGTGTTTCTACTTTTTCTTCAGCAAAGATATTTTTATAAATGATTGAATTTTCAATATTTTCGGCTATTTTTGCCATTGCCTCGACAGTTTCAACTACATATTCTCCAGTTGTTGTTTCACCTGATAACATAATGGCATCAGTTCCGTTATAAATTGCATAGCTAATGTCAGTTACTTCTGCTCTTGTAGGTCTAGGATTATGTTTCATAGACTCTAACATTTCAGTAGCAACTATAGCAATTTTTTTATGCTTTCTGCACATTTTAACAATCTTTTTTTGACAAACTGGCAATTCTTCGAATGGAATTTCTACACCTAAGTCTCCACGAGCAACCATTATTCCGTCACTTACATTAATGATTTCTTCTAAATTATCCATTCCCATTTGTGATTCTATTTTAGAGATAATTTTCAAGTCTTCGCGGTTTTGTTCTTTTAATATTTCTCTGATTGCAAGTACGTCTTCTGCACTTTGTACAAATGATGCAGCAAGATAATCACCAGCGTGTTTACATGCATAAATAATATCTTCTTTGTCTTCTTCAGAAATGAATGGTATTTTCAAATCTACGCCTGGAACGGCACAACTTTTTTTAGAATAAAGCGTTCCACCATTAATTATTTTAGCAACAACATAATCATTGTGTTTTTCAATTATTTCTGTTTTCATTAAACCATTTTCTAGTAAAACGATATTGCCAATTTGCATTGCATCAATGGCACTTTTATGATTGAAAGTTAAACTTTCTTCTGTACCAATTACATCTTCTTTTACAAATTTTATTGTTTTGCCGGTAGTTAGTTTAATGCCTTCTTCTTGAGTTATACCTGATCTAAATTCAGGACCTTTTGTATCATAAAGAATACCTATATTTTTACCAGTGATTTTTCTTACTTCTTTTATAGTGCTTACTGCTTGCTCTCTTTCTTCAATTGTTGCATGAGAAAAATTTATTCTTGCAACATTAGCGCCGGCTTCAACCATTTTTGTAAATACAGGAACGGTATTAGATGCTGGTCCAATACTTGTTATTATTTTTGTTTTTTTCATGTTTTATTCCTCCTTAAAGCCAGTTGATTATATAATATTTTTAATTAATTTTCAAGATAATGTAGTAATTAATTTGTATTACCATGTATATTTTAAATCTTTTTTATTGAACGTATCTTTTCTTCTTGAATAATGAGCGTAAATATTTTATAATTAAATAGAATAGAGGGTGATTTTTTGAAAAATAAAATCGTTAAAGTCCTTCAAAATAAAAGAGCAAGGTATCTTTTAGTTTCTTTTGTTTTGGTATTATTTTGTTTAGCATTAAATATAGCCTTTAGTGCATTTACCAGTAATGCAGGTGGAGTAGCTGCTAATTTAAACGTTAAAAATATGACTTATTCTGTTAAGTTAAATGGTACTAGTGGAACAATTATTAAAGCTAATAAAAATGGTTTAACTAAAGTTAATACAACGTTTACTGCTACTAATGATAGGTCTAGTAAATATGAACTTAGCTATGATGTATGCTCTAATTCAACTTGTTCTTCAACGATAACTAAGCCAAGCACATTAACTGTACAATACTCTTCAAGATCCACTGATGGTCATACAGGATCTATAGCAGCAACAGGTACTGTTAATATAAGAGTTGTTATTACAAACACAGCATCTAGTGATGTATATATTAGACTTAGAATGAATGCAGGCTTTACCCATAATACACTTAAATTAGAAAAGAAGGTTACTGGTCCATATAATGAAGATGATTTAACTGTTTATTCTTATATAAATGGAACAAAAAAGGATGCTTTTCCAACTAGTTCTAACTATGGTGCATCAGTAAAATGTCAAATAGATGGTGGCGGAACAAGTAATGCTAGTGGTAGTGCATCATGGGATGGCTCAAAGTGGAAGGTAAATATAACGGGCGTTGACACTGGTAGAACTGTGTGTAATGTTTATTTTGTTCCAGAAATTAATATTGCTTATAGCGGTGCTGAGGTAACTCGTACGATTGATGAAGCCGGAACATATAGAATAACGGTTACTGGTGCTGCTGGTACACAGGGTAATAAATATGGTTATACGAGTTCAACTTTAGCAGCTGGTAAAGGCGCTCAAATATATGGTGATTTTACATTTGCTAAAGGTGATGTTTTATATATTAATGTTGGCGGTATGGGATCATCAACAACTGGTACTTCGAGAGATGGTGCTAGTGGTGCTGGAGGTGGAGGAACATTTGTATTTAAAAAAGTATCAAGTGTATCTAATAGTAATATTCAGTTTACTAAAAATAGTGCTTATTATGAAGTTTTAATTGTCGCTGCTGGAGGAGGTGGAACAGGAGATATTGGATATAAGAACAATGATTCTTCTGCTGCAGGTAAAAATGGTGTTGCCACTACTTATTATTCAAATTCTAATTATACAAATTATAGTACAACTACTATATCAGGAACATCAAGTTCAGCAGTATCAAGTGTATTAGGTATAAGTCAGTGGATTAGTTACAATTTAAAAGGTGCTACATATACAAGAGGTTCAAGTACATGTACAGGTGGTTTTGGCGGCGGAGGCTGTCAAGATGATAGTCAAACTTATGGTGGTGGATGGAGTGGTTCCAATTATATTACATACAGCTTCTGTAATGGTAAAAATTGTACTGGAACTGATGGCGTTCAAACTTCTAATGGAACATTTAAAATGGTTAAGATTTCTTAAAATAAATAAAAAACGTTCAATTTAGAACGTTTTTAGTTTGGAAAGTTTTTGTTGTATTCTTGGTATGCCCTATATAATGGGGTGTCTTTATCTTCATGGAATTTCATTCCTTTTTCTTCCAGAAGCTTTTTTACTATGTAGTCAGTTAAATGGGGATTTCTAATAAGTAAAGGACCTATTAAGTAGGTACCGTAGAAGTTATTTTCAGTATAACCTTCATAGGTACTCTTTTTATTATCGGCATCTCCCTTAATTAGAGTAAATAAATGATTATTATCTATTTGAATAAGAGATGCACGGTTTTGAAAACCTATAATGTTATCTTCTAGATTATCATAGTGCATAGTACATTCACCAGTTATTCTTTCATTTGCTTCCCTTGAGTAGTAAGGAAATAGGTTTAAGCCATCATATTCAGTATTATTATAAGTTAATGACTTACCAAATAATTCATGTGAGTTACCAGTTGAGATAAATACTTTTCCACCTTTAATAGCACTTTTAATTTCTTTAGTATATTTCTTAATATCTTCTAAGGTTAGAAGTAAGCTTTCTTTTGATCCTGTACCAATATAGAAAATATCATAATCTTTAAAATTAATATCATCACCAATTGATAGTAAGTCTATTTCAGTTTCAATGTTTTGATTTTTAAGTGATTCTTTTAGAGCAATAATATTACCTTGTTCCCCATAAAGATTCATTAAATCATAATATAAATGAGCAATCTTAACCTTCATAAGTATTTGCCTCCTTAAATAGTTTTTTCAACACCTCAGTCATATCAAAGCATACCATTGTAAATATTGTGCCATCTGAGTTCTCTCTTAAATATTTTATTATTAAATTAATGTTATCTACCATAAAGATTTTTTCTTTTGGAATTCCTTCAAGTAGTAATCTTGCTTCAACATCGTATCTAAATCTACCAATACAGAATATTTTATCTATTTCATCAGTATTAAGAATTTTAAAATCAACGTCATATAACCATGAAATATCATTATATTTATATCTACGACTTACATTATCAAAGCCCATAATAATAGTTTTAGGTCCTTTATGATTATTAATATAATTTAGTGATTGAACATAACTTAGGTTGTTTTCATTTTTAGATTCAAGCATATCAACTTCACGATTATCTAATTTTAAAGTTTTAAGTCTTTTACTTTCTAGAGTATTTTCGTTTAAGGCGTGCATTATTTGTTTATCGGTTAGTCCTATCTCAGATGCTGCTGAGTAAGCAGCTAGAGTATAGTAAGCAGCAAAGAAGACATCTTTATTTAATTTAACTTTGTTACCGTTAATAATCATTTCTTTGTTTTCTAGATTTAGATTATCGCCAGTAAAGTCGGTTTTTCTTACGAAGTCTTTAGTAGGGCAAGAATACACGCCTAGGTGGCCATAGTGGTAAGATGTGTATTTAAGTTTTTTATGGCAGATTGGACAGTAGGCTGCATCAACATTGTTACTGATTGGTTTCTTTAAATCATAAGATGTTTTGTTAATTCCGTATGTACATACTGGGCCTTTATGTAAGAATGAAAATCTATTTACGAATGGGTCATCAGCATTGATGATTACTTCTGTATTTTCATCAATTGATGACAGTATTTTATTTAAGATAATTTCTGGCTCACCATTTCTTGCTGGCTGATCTCTTGTAATATTTGTAATAACTAGATGAGTAAGTGTACTTTTAGTAAACGTCTTCTTAATATAAGATTCATCCATTTCAAGAAGAAGAATATCTGCCTTTAATTTATGAGTAAAAGCATTTGTATTATTTAAAATTAGAGTAGCAGTTCCGTTTAAAACGTTTGAACCAGAAGAGTTCCAGACAACATTTAATCCATTATCTTTTAGGATGTGGGCAAGCATACTTGTTGTTGAGCCTTTACCAGAAGAACCAGTAACTCCAATAACATATTTTGGATACTTAATACTCTCAAGAACTTTACCATTCATCTTTAAAGCAACACTTCCTGGATACACTGTTCCATTTTTCTTAAATAGTTTACATACATTTGTAATTAGTTTACACGTAAGTATTTGAATTGTTGTTTTCATTATTTATCACCACTTAAATTATACAATAATTTGTTATTTTTACAAAGTATTTGTTTGAATTGTACACTACTTTATAGTATAATTTTAAATATAAAGGGTAAGTAAGGTGAGTATATGAGAAATATTTATTCAGCTTTGGATATTGGATCAGATTCTATTAAACTTGTATGTGGTGAATTTATTCATGGTAAGTTAAATGTTCTATGTGCAGAGAAGACTTATTCTTTAGGTTATCAGAATAATGTTATAAATGATAAAGATGAGCTTGTATCTAGCATAAAAAAACTTGTTAATGAGTGTAGTGAAAAGCTTGGCTTTAATATAAAGAAAGTGCTGCTTTCTGTTCCGGTAACTTATACAGACTTTTATTATACTGAAGGAAAAGAAGAAATTACTAGTGAAGACTACCGAGTAACAAGTGATAACATTATAAATGTTTTAAAAAATGCAGCGCGTGGTAATATTCCAGCAAATGAAGAACTTATTCAAGCAATACCTGTTATGTTTAGGGTTGATAGTGAAGAAAGTAAAACACCACTTGGACTTAAAGGAGAAAACTTATATGTTAAAGCAATGTTAGTAGCATCAGATAAAAGATTTATTTACGATTTTATAAAAGTTGTAAGTGAAGCAGGTATAGAAGTAGTAGATATTATGGTTGGGGCTTTAGCAGATTATGCAAATTTTGAATCATCACTTGATGGTAAGACGGGTGCACTTATTAATTTAGGTAATACTAGTACGTCTGTTGGAATATTTAGTAAAGGCATATTTATAAATAGTGAGATTCTTAATTTAGGTGGATATGAACTTGATAGGGATATTGGACTTAAGTATAATTTAAAACGTAGTGATGCAAAGATGGTGAAAGAAAAGTTTGCCTTAGCAAGTGTGAAGAATGCTAGTAATAAAGAACAGATGAAATTAACAGATAAAAATGGTGAAAATATAATAATTAGTCAAAGAGATGTAAGTGAGTTAGTGTCAAATAGGCTTAAGGAAGTACTAAAACTTGCAAAAAAGACAATTAACCACTTAACAAAGAAAGAAATTAGTTATATAATTGTAACAGGAGGATTGACTGAACTAAGAGATGCACCATTAGTAATTCATGAAGAGTTTGGTAATAAAGCTAGACTAGGAATGATTAATTATGTTGGTGCTAGATATAATGGGTATAGTACATGTATTGGAATGCTTCTATACTTTTATAGTAAGTTAAGACTTAGAGATAAAGAATTTTGTATGATAACTGATGATGATATAGATACACTAGTTAATGGTGCTAGAGAAGTTACAAACGATTCGATACTTGGAAAAGTATTTGGGTACTTTTTTGATAATTAAAGGAGAGATATAAATGTTTGGATTAGAGATGGATCAAATCGCTAAGATAAAAGTTATTGGTGTCGGTGGAGGCGGAAATAACGCAGTAAACCGAATGATAGAGTCAGGAGTTAAAGGTGTTGAGTTCATAGTTGCTAATACTGACTTACAAGTTTTAAACGCTAGTAAGGCCGCTTGTAAGTTACAAATAGGCGCTAACATGACGGGTGGACTTGGTGCTGGAGCTAATCCTGAAGTTGGTAGAAGTGCTGCCATGGAAAGCAAAGAAGAAATTAAAGAAGCCCTAAAAGGAGCTGATATGGTCTTTGTTACTTGCGGTATGGGTGGTGGAACTGGTACTGGAGCAGCACCTGTTATTGCTGAGATTGCTCAAGATTTAGGAGCTCTTACTGTTGGTATAGTTACTAAACCTTTTAGATTTGAAGGCAAAAGACGTATGGAACAAGCAGTACTTGGTATTGAAGAATTAAAGAAACATGTTGATACTTTAATTGTTATTCCAAACGACCGCTTAAGAGAAATTATTGATAAGAGCACACCAATGATTGATGCCTTTAAAGAAGTAGATAACGTACTTCATAGAGGAGTTCAATCTATCAGTGACCTAATTGCTGTATCTGGTTTAGTTAACCTAGACTTTGCCGATGTTAAGACAGTAATGGCAAAACGTGGTTCAGCACTTATTGGTATTGGCTTAGGTGTTGGAGAAAATAGAGCTATTGAAGCTGCTAAACAGGCCGTATCTAGTCCATTACTTGAAACTAGTATTGATGGAGCAACAGATGCTATCATTAATGTAACTGGTGGAACAAGCTTAACACTATTTGAGGCAGAAGATGCTGCTGAAGTAGTAAGACAAAGTAGTAACACAGATATTAATATTATCTTTGGTGCAGTTATTAATGAAAACTTAAATGATGAAGTAATTGTTACCGTAATTGCTACTGGATTTGATGATGTACCACAAGCAGATACACCTGCACAAGGAAGACCAAAATTAGAAGAAGAAAGTGATTTTGATATTCCACCATTCTTAAGAGAAAGAGACAATTTTTAATTTATAACTTTATTCGACATCTTTATAGATGTCTTTTTTTTATAATAATATAGGTGATACCATGACAATATACATAGATGTAGTCTTAATACTTAATTTTGTTATTGATATGCTTCTTATAATTGGTGTTGATATGTTATTAAAAAGACATACTAAGTTTAGAAAGATTGTTATTAGTTCTTTAATTGGTAGTTTATCTACTTTGTTATTGTTTGTTATTAAGGGAAGTTTATGGATGTTTATGTATAAGCTTGTTATAAGTGTTTTTTTAGTTATAATTGCTTTTGGTTATAAGGGATTTGATTATTTTAAAGAAAATTTGTTTTGGTTATATATTATAAGTATTATATTAGGTGGTTCTTTATATTTACTTAATGATACGATTACGTTAGAAAGTAATGGACTAGTGTTTAGTAAAGGAACTTTTGGATATAATGTTTTACTCTATTTACCTGTTGGTTTAATTATTTTATTTAAGTATATTATGTATGTTAAGAGTTATAGATGTAATAATTCTAATTATCTTGATGTAAGCATATATTATAAAGATTTAATTATAAATGAGACTGGTTTTGTAGATACTGGTAATAATTTAAGATATTTTAATAAACCAGTTATTCTTGTTAATGGTAGTTTAGTTAAAGGGGACATGTTATTTAGTTATATGCCTTATAAAGTTGTTGGAGGTAGTGGACTACTTAAAGTGTTTAAACCTGATAAGGTGGTTATTGATGGCAAAGAAGTAAAAGTATTAGTAGGTATTAGTGATGTTAATTATAAGGGAGTAAATATTATTTTAAATAAGGAGGCTTTATGAAAAGATTATGGGGTTTAATTTGTAAGTTACTAAAGATTGATACGAATATTTTATTTTTAGGTAGTACCGATGTTTTACCACCACCATTATCTAAAGAGGAAGAACTTAATTATGTTATTCTTGCTAGAAGTGGGAATATAGAAGCAAGAAACAAACTAATTGAACATAATTTAAGATTAGTTGTGTTTCTTGCAAAAAAATATGAAAGTGCCGGTTATGATTTAGAAGATTTAGTTAGTATTGGGACAATTGGACTTATTAAAGGGATAGAGACTTATAAGCCGGATAAGAATATAAAACTCGCAACATATGCTTCTAGATGTATTGCTAACGAGATACTTATGTATTTAAGAAAGAATAAGAAAAGAAGGGCAGAGGTCAGTTTAGAAGATGCACTAAACTATGATGCTGAAGGAAATGAACTTCATTTAGAAGATATTCTTGGAACTGAAGGAGACTTGGTATTTGATGAATTTAGTGAAAAAGAAAACAAGATAACTTTAAGTAATGAACTTAGTACTTTAAGTGATAGGGAAAAACTTATTATGACACTTAGATATGGACTTAATGGAACTGATGATTATACACAGAAAGAGGTAGCAGAGATGCTTGGCATTAGTCAGTCTTATATATCTAGATTAGAGAAGAAGGTTGTTAAGAAACTACAAGGAGCGTTACTTAAGTGAATTTAGACTTTTATAATTGTAAAAAGTTTGATATTATATTATTGTATTAATTTAATTGCTGTGTATTAATATGACAATTTGGACGACTAGGGTGTACAATTATCTGGCAATAATAATTGTATGCATTAATGCGGGAGTATTCCTTTCTTTAAGAGAGACGAGGAGTACTCTCTTTTTTTGTTTTTATAGAGAAAAGTGGTGGTGTGTTGAGATAAAATGATTGATATTTAATTTTAAAATTAATAGTTATGAATTGGTCAGTCGCGACTGACCAATTGGAAAGGAAACGGTATGTTAGAAGAAAATAATAAAATGGTTCATGAAATAACTGAATTAGTAAATGAAGTAAAATATAATTTATCAAAAGAAATTAATAATAAAATAGTTTATGTTTATTGGAATATTGGTAGAATAATTGTTTCAAATGAGAATGAATATAATAATCGTTTAGAATACGGTAAAGAAATAATAAAAGGGCTTTCTAAAGAATTGACAAAATATTTAGGTAAAGGTTATTCTTACACTAATCTTAAATATATGAGAATCTTTTATAAGACATATCCTGATTTTGAAAAAATAAGTTCTGATTTAACTTGGACTCATTATAGTGAGCTGATAATAATAAAAGATGATTCTAAAAGAAATTTCTATGAAAAAGAATGTATCAATGCACATTGGAGTGTAAGGGAATTACAAAGGCAACTAGATACATCACTATATGAAAGATTATTACTATCTGATGGTAAACCAAATAAAGAAAAAGTTTTAGAATTATCTAAACAAGGACAAGTATTAGCAAAGCCAAGTGATTTAATAAAAGAACCTTATGTATTTGAATTCTTAGGAATAAAAGAGCAAAAGCCATTACTAGAAAAAGATTTAGAAAGTAAATTAATTAAACATATAGAGGGTTTTCTATTAGAGTTAGGTAAAGGATTTATGTTTGTTGGAAGTCAACAAAGGATAACTTTAGGTAATACTAATTATTATGTAGATATGGTTTTCTATAATAAATTTTTAAAGTCATATGTTTTAATTGATTTGAAAATGAATAACTTAAAAGCTGAAAATTTAGGACAAATGAATTTATATTTAAATTATTATGAACAAGTTGTAAATGATGAATATGATAATAAACCTATTGGAATTATACTATGTACTGAAAAAGACAATGTAATGATGGAGTTTGCTTTAAATGGTATTTCAAATAACTTATTTACTTCAACATATACGTATTATATTCCTAATAAAGAGCAATTAATTGGTGAAGTAGAAAAAGTATTGAAAAATAATGATGATATGTCGAAAATATAAGAAAAATTGTGTTAAGATGTGATTGCTTAACAAAATAAAATAAGTAATAATTAAAGCTAAAAATTTATGATTCTGAATTGGTCAGACACGTCTGACCAATTCAGAATTAGGAAAAATAATTTAATTTGCTTGATTAAATAATATATATAGTGATAAAAAGGTAGAAATATGAGCAATAATAATTCAAATAATGTAGGTATCGAATGGGAAATTGAAGTTGCTTTTTCTAGATTAATTGAACCACTCGCAATTATGGCTGAATTAAAATCTTATAAAATTTCCTATAAAGAGATTCATATCTTAATACATATTATTGCTGGATGGGGAGCAAGATTCCAAAATGATAGAAATTTATTTTTTATAGAACCAGAGGAATTACTTGATGTATATTATAGGTTAGATGCATTAAAGGATAAGCATTTATGTGATCCTAATATTGGCAATGAGAGCGAGCTATCTGATGAGGTTGTTATTTGGATGTATGAGTTAATGGTATTAAGAAAAAAGCAGATTGAAAGAGAGTTAAAGTAAAAACTGTTTATCACTAGTGATGCAATTTAGTGAATAAATAACAACATATTTTTCCACTATAAACTAGAGGTGAAGATAGTGGGTAAATATAAAGTTGATATTCCTTTTGTAGATACAAATAATATTAAGGTTCTTAAAAATGATGAGATGTTAGAGCTTTTTAAGAAATATAACGATGGAGATATGCTGGCTAAAGAAGAGTTAATTAATGGTAATTTAAAACTTGTTCTTAGTATAATTAAAAAATATAATAATGGAAAATATGATATGAATGATTTATTTCAAGTTGGAGTGTTAGGTCTTATTAAAGCAGTTGATAATTTCTCACTTGAATATAATGTTATGTTTTCAACGTATGCTGTTCCTTTAATTATTGGTGAGGTTAAAAGATTTATTAGAGATTCTAGTGCAGTTAGGATTAGTAGAGGTATAAGAGATAGTGCTTACAAGATTCTTAAATTTAAGGATGAATACCAAAACATTCATGGATTTGAGCCAAGCAATAAAGAAATATGCGATGCCCTAGGAATAGAAGAATATGAACTAGCCTCATCTTTAGAGAGTTTGATGCCAACTGCTAGTATATTTGATCCAATATATAATGATGGTGGAGATACAATTTATTTGCTTGATCAGATTGCCGATAAAGAAACTGGTATTGATAAAGATGACAAAGTTAGTTTAGATAGTGCTCTAACAAAATTAAATGATAGAGGAAGGCATGTTCTAATGGCTAGATATATCTATGGAAAGACACAAATGGAGATAGCAGACGATTTAGGTGTTTCACAGGCACAAGTATCAAGAATTGAAAAGAACGCAATTAGATACCTAAGAAGATATATGGACTAAAAGCATATAATTAGATAGGTGATTAAAGTGCTAATGAGTGATATGCAAAGTAAAGATATTATTAATACAAAAACTGGTGCTAGACTAGGTAGGATAGTTGATATAAACGTAAACTCAGACGGTATAATTAATTATTTAGTAGTAAGTAGTACCAAAATGATGAGAAAAACTGGGGATTATAAAATAACTTTTAAGGATATAAGGACTATTGGCAGTGATGTTATACTTGTTGATTTAGAATAAAAATAGTATAATTTTACTAAGGTGTTTTATGAGAAAGAAAATATTTATAATAAGTATTGTCACTTTTTTGATAGATATGTTAACTAAATATTTTATTAAAGATTTAGTTATTATTAAAAATTTTTTTGAGTTTAAAAGAGTTATTAATGATGGCGCTGCTTGGAGCATTCTTTCTTCTAAAAGACTAATGCTTATATTAATTGGCGTGTGTGCAATATATTTTATTATTAAATTTATTAGTGACTTTAAAGAAAATAAACGTAACACTTTAGCATTTGGCTTGCTTTTAGGTGGATGCCTAGGTAACCTATATGACCGAGTAATTTATGGTTATGTAAGAGATTTTATATATTTTAAATTTGGCAGTTATAGTTATCCAATTTTTAATATTGCTGATATTGGCATTGTTATTGGAACTATTTTGTTACTATACGCATGTTTGAAAGGTGAAGAAGATGGAAGTAGAAGTATTAAGAGAAGAAAGAATAGATAAGTATTTAGCTGAAGAATTAGGTATTTCTAGAAGTACAGTTAAGAAGATGATTGATGAAGGATTTGTTCTTGTTAATGGGAAAGAGGTTAAAGCTAGTTTAATACTTAGTGAGGCTGATGAATTATTTGTTAAAGATGGATTTATAAAAGAAGCTAGTTTCGAAGCAGAAGATATTCCAATAAATATTGTTTACGAAGATGATGACCTACTTGTTATCAATAAAAAAAGTGGCATGGTAGTTCATCCCGGTAATGGTAATACTAGTGGAACTTTAGTTAATGCACTTATGCACTATACAAAAAACTTAAGTAACAAAGAAGCTTTTAGACCAGGCATTGTTCACAGAATAGATAAAGATACTAGTGGTCTTATGCTAGTTGCTAAAAATGACAAAGCCCATGATATACTTGCAGAAGGTTTTAAAAATAAAACAATAAAAAGAGAATATATTGCCTTAGTATGCGGTGTTATTGGAGAAGATAGTGGAGTAATAGATGCTCCAATTGGTAGAGATGCTAAAGATAGGAAAAAAATGTGTGTAACATCCGAAAATTCAAAGAAAGCAGTTACCCATTTTAAAGTCTTAAAAAGATATGAAGATTATACTTTGCTTAGACTTATTTTAGATACTGGTAGAACACATCAAATCAGAGTTCATATGAAGTATATTGGACATCCAGTATATAATGATCCAGTCTATGGTAAAGCCTATAACGACTTTGGCCAGTTTTTACACTCTGCATCAATAGATTTTGAACAGCCAACAACGCATGAGCATTTACACTTTGAGTGCGATGTACCAAAAGAGTTTCAAGATTTTTTAGATACACTTAATTAGTTAGATAGATGGATGTTATTAAGATAAAGGCATATAAACACCAAATATTATAAGGAATAAGTAAGCCCCATGAGTTATCTAGTTTTCTGGTTTCGATGGTAAGAAAGATACTTGTTACTAAAGTTACAACAGTACTTACAAGTGATAAAAATAGATTATTCATATAAAAGAAAAACAGACTATAAGTTTCTACACCAATAAAGTTCATAATAAGAATATAAAGGTAGTCATTATTAAGATTATCTTTTTTTAGAATTCTATATATAGTGATAGTAATTAGTGTAAATAATATGGGCCAAATTATTATAAAAATAAATTTAGGTGGAGTTATGCTTGGAAGATTCAGCGAGTTATAGAATCCAGCATCGAATGGGAAAAGAATGCTAGATACAAACCAAGGGATTAACAATATTAGGAAACAAATGATTTTTTTAGACATAGTATTCTCCTTTACTAAAAACTTTATTTGTTATAAAATATATATGCAAGAGGTGAAGTATTATGAGCGTAGTAGTTAGTAATAAAGATGAGATTATAATGCAACTTGTTCATTATTTTGTTACTGAAGAAGATTATGAACCGATACTAGTTAATGGGGTTAAGAATGAGGTTTGGCTTGAAAATCTTGATGCTCCATATAAAGTTATAAGAATTAATTCTAATTATATACATAATGAAGAACAGTATAAGTTTGATGTATTTAAGATAAAGAATATAGTTAAGCAGATTAAGAAGAAAACATTTTCTTTAAAAATGAAAACGATGAATATTCTTTTAGATTTAAATGATGATATTAAGATTAATCCAGATAAAAATATTGATGTTTATAATGTTAAGACAATTAAAGACGTTAGAAATACGATTGGCGAAGTTTTTCCAAAATTAAAGACTGCAGGTTTAAATAAGGAAAATGATGTTGATATGATTGTTAATATTACTAATGATATTAATGAAAAAACTGAAGAACATAACAAAGAATATGAAAAGATATTTAAACCTAAAAAGAACTTTGTTACAAATGCAATAATTGCCCTTAATATAGCAATGTATATTTTATGCATTATTCATCCTGATTTAGTCAGAATGTTTATTTTAGATGGAGATGCCGTTAAAGCAGGTAAGGTTTATTTACTTTTAACAAGTACATTTTTACATGCTAGCATTCTTCATTTAGGATTTAATATGTATGCTTTATATGTTATTGGTAATCAGGTTGAAACATTTATTGGTAAGACTAAATTTTTAATAATATATTTAGTTAGTGGTATAACCGCATCAATGTTATCAGCACTGCTTACACAAGGATATAGTCTAGGAGCAAGTGGAGCTATCTTTGGCCTTATGGGATGCTTATTATATTTTGGTTATCATTATAGACTATATTTAGGTAGTGTTTTACTATCACAAATTGTACCAGTTATCTTACTAAATCTATTCTTAGGATTTAGTTTTAGTGGTATAGATAATGCCGCTCATATAGGTGGTTTAATTGGTGGCTTATTTATATCTATGGCATTAGGTTTATCAAAAAAAGATGATACATCTTCAAGAGTAAACGGCTGGATAATCTTTATAATTTATTTTGCATTCTTAAGTTATTTACTATTTTTTAGATAAGGAGATTTATTAAACTCCTTTTTCTTTATTTTAATATTTAATTACTTTATAATAGTATTGGTGATAGTGTGAAAGATTATGATGCATTAGATAGTAAGTGTCCATCATGTGGAGCACAGATAATTTGGGATCCTTCTATAGAAAAGTTTAAATGTGAGTATTGTGGTTCTTTATTTGGCGCTGATGAGTTTTTAAAGTTACAAGAAAATGAAGAAGAAAATAGCAAAAGAGGTAATGAGGAACTAGTTTCTTTTAAATGTAATAATTGTGGAGCAGAGATAGTTTCTGATGTTAATACTTATTCTACATTTTGTGTTTATTGTGGAAGCTCAGCAATTCTTAAAGATAAGATTAATAGTGAAAATATGCCAGACTATGTAATACCTTTTAAAATAACTGAAGAAGATGCTAAAAGTGCTTATAATGAACTTTTAAAAGGTAAGATGCTTCTTCCTAGAAAGTTTAGAAAAGCCAAACTAAGTGAAAAAATAAGAGGAATATACATTCCATTTTGGGCTTATGATATTACATATGATGGTGATATAAAATTTGAAGGTGTTGATATAGAAGAGTGGGAAGATGATGAGTACGAATATGAAAAAAGAAAATACTATGATGTAATTGTAAGAGGTCATTATGAGTATGAAAAGGTTTTATGTGATGCGAGCAGATTCTTTAATGATGATTTAATGGATAGTATATCTCCATTTGATTTAAATGAGTTAATCAAATATAATCATGCCTTCTTATGCGGATATTTAGCAGACACATATGACGTAAGCAAAGAAGAATCTTTTAATATTGCAAAAGAACGAACTACAAATTCTTGCATTTCAGTTGCTAGAAGAGAATCTCCTCATGATGAAGATCACTATACAGACGATAACTTAATAATTGATAAAAGTAAAACGTACCATCTTTATCTACCAGTATATATTCTAAATGTCCCATTTAAAAAGAAAATTTATACATTTGCAATGAATGGTCAAACAGGCAAGTTAATTGGTAATTTACCTATTGGTAAAATTAGATACACTTTATCAATAACCAGTTTATTCATAGCAACTTTATTAATAATATTTATTCTTTTAAGTCTAACTGAAATGCCTCCAGAAGGTATATGCATATTATCTATTATTGCAAGTATTATAACTGTAACTATATATGGTTATATAATACATGATAAATACAAACCAGTTAATGCAGAATATTATGCTTTCGATTATTTAAATGAAAACAAATTAGAAACAGAAATAATTGAAGATTCTTATATTCATTCTAGTACTAGCAAAAATAGAAAATTAAATTCTAATAAAAATTAAAAAAAGCTATCCGTGCGTGGATAGTTTTTAAAACTTTCTATATAGGCCAATTGCTTTACCTAAGATAGTGCATGTAGGTAAGATGATAGGATCCATTTGATCATTTTCTGGTTGTAATCTAATATGATCCTCTTCTTTAAAGAAACGTTTAAGAGTTACTTCATTTTCTTCAGTCATAGCAACAACTATATCACCATTATTTGCCGTTTTTTGCTTTTGAACTATTACAATATCTCCATCCAAAATACCAACATTAATCATACTTAAACCAGATACCTTTAAAGTAAAAATAGTCTCTTTTCTAGGAAGAATATCAGCAGGTAGTGAGAAGAATTCATCTGGCTGCTCAATAGCCTCGATTGGCATTCCAGCAGTTACCTTACCAAGCAAAGGAACCTTAACGATTTCTTCATTCTTTGGCATATACTCATTTTCACCAGTTACTTCAATAGTTCTAAACTTCGACTTTGTTTTACTAATCGCACCTTTAAGTTCTAATTGTTTTAAATGAGTATGGACTGTCGCCGGACTAGATAAATTAAGACCAGCACATATTTCTCTTACTGAAGGTGGAAATCCATACTTTACAATATATTTTTTAATAAACGTTAAAACTTCTTCTTGTTTTCGGGTTAGTTTTTGTTCCATAATTTCAACTCCTAGTCATATACTAGCATAATTTACTCATTATGTCAAACAATTGTTTAAGAGAACTTGAGAAATTCATTTACTTTTAAGTATGTGCGTGTTATAATCTTACTCGTGGTGGTGATAACATGCATTTACCTAATATGAACGATGCAAAAATTAGAAATCAAAGTAAAGTTAATTATATTTACGAAAATAGAGAAAGTAATGACTTATTTAAAGGAAAAAAGTATTTTATTAAAACTTACGGTTGTCAGATGAATGTTCATGACTCAGAAGAAATAAGTGCTTTAATTGAATCTTTAGGTTATATTAAAACTGATGTTTTAGAAGAAGCAGACTTTATTATACTAAATACCTGTGCAATTAGAGAAAATGCTCATGATAAAGTGTTTGGTTTCCTTGGAAGATGTAAACATTTAAAAAAAGAAAAGAAAGACATCATTATTGGTTTATGTGGTTGTATGGCTCAAGAAGAAAGTGTAGTAAATGAGATTAGAGAGAAACATCCTTATATAGATATTGTGTTTGGTACTCATAACATGAATGACTTACCAAAAATGCTTACTAATTACTATGGAAAACAAGATATCGAAGTTTATAGTAAAGAAGGAGATGTTATTGAGTTTGGTAATCTTTATAAGAGAGACTCAAATATATCTGCTTGGGTTAATATCATGTATGGTTGTGATAAATTCTGCACTTACTGTATTGTTCCTTACACTAGAGGTAAACAAAGAAGTAGAAAAAGTGAAGATATAATCAAAGAAGTTAAAGAACTTAAAGATGCTGGATACAAAGAGATTACTTTACTAGGACAAAATGTTAATGCTTATGGTAAAGACTTAGATGATGTAAGTTTTGCTAGACTTCTAGAACTAGTAAGTGATACGGGTATTCCTAGAATTAGATTTGTAACAAGTCATCCATGGGATTTCACTGATGAAATGATTGATGTTATTGCTAAAAGGGATAACATTATGCCTTATATTCATTTACCCTTACAAAGTGGGTCAAGTAGAATATTAAAACTAATGGGTAGACGTTATAGTAAAGATGACTATTTAACTTTATATAATAAGATTAGAAGTAAAGTTAAAGATGTTAGTATTACAACTGATATTATTGTTGGCTTTCCCGGAGAAACTAGAGAAGACTTTGAAGATACTCTAAAAGTAGTTAATGAATGCAAGTATGATGGAGCATTTACCTTTATCTTTTCTCCTAGAGAAAATACTCCAGCAGCATCCTTTGAAGACAATGTTTCATTAAAAGAAAAAGAAGATAGACTACATGAACTAAATGAACTAATTAATAAATACTCTAAAGAAAGTAATCTAAAAATGCTTAATAAATCAGTAAAAGTTCTTATCACTGGAGTAAGTGAAAAAGATGATACCAAAGTATGTGGATACACTGAAAATATGAAACTAGTTAATGTAGATGCCCCAAAAGAAGACATTGGTAAAATAATAAATGTTAAAATAACAGAAGCCAAGAGCTTTAGTTTAGACGGAATTAAGGAAAGTTAAATTTAGGTTTAACTTTTTTCTTTGCAAATATTCTCCAAATGTTATATACTTAATATGGAAAGATAGAGGTGTAACATGGATAAAGATGTTGATATAATAAAGAAGAAAAAAAAATTAGGTCTATACTATGGATTACTCGTAACAGTAATATGTATAATTGGCGTATCCTTTGCTTGGTTTAGACTATACCTAAGTCAAACTGAAAATAACACTATAGCATCAAGAACATGCTTTAATACAACCCTTACTGAAGACACATCTAAAATATCTTTAACAGATGCTTTTCCAATAATTGATGAAGATGGTCTTAAACAAACACCATTTACATTTACAATAAAAAATAACTGTAATAGTTATGTTAAAGTATATATTACAATAGATAGTACTTATAGAGAAAGTACTAATACATCTTACTTAAAAGATAACTATATGAAAGTAAATATATCACCTAAAGGAACAACCGCTAGTAAATCCGTTATACTAGGAAGTCAAACATTAACAGACTTAGAAAACAACAAAAAAGGTTATATTATTGTGAGTACAGGACTTAAAGCAAATGAAGAAAAAAGTTACGATCTAAGAATATGGATGGATTCATCAGTAACAACAGAACAAGGCTTAAATAAGAACTGGTCTGGTAAGATAGTTGTTGTAAGTAATGCAAGTAAAGAGCCGCCAACTTTTGCAGAGACTATACTAGCAAAGAATGAAGTTAAGACACCAATAACTACACCAGGAGCAGCAATATCTACTGCTAGTGAGGCACTTCTAGCAAGTACAGAAGACGATTATGGTACATCTTACTACTTTAGAGGTGCAGTTAAAAATAACTATGTAGAATTTGCTAATAAATGCTGGAGAATAGTAAGAGTAGGAGGAGATGGCTCTGTAAAACTTATTTTACACAATGATAATACTGTGGGAGCAACTAATCCTTGTGATTCAGCAAATAATACTGCTAGTGCAGCATTTGCAAGATACTCTGGAGAAACATATAAAAGTGCATTTAATTCAAGTTATAATGATAATGCTTATGTAGGATTTAAGTATGGAACACCAAGCTCTAGTACATATGAAGCTACACATGCAAATACAAATAATAGTACAATACTAACTAATTTAGAAACATGGTATAATAATAATGATAATTTTAAAAAATATGAAAAAGTAATAGATGATACTGTATGGTGCAATGATAAAACAAATGTAACAGATACAAGTTATGATCCATGGAGCATAACTCCAAATGGACTAGGATATGCTAAAAATGTAACATATTATGGTGCTACACAGAGATTAGTAGGTACTAGTGGTAGTGCTGGAGGCACTGGCCCTAGTTTAAAATGTAATGGTGAATTAAGTAAAATAACATCAAAGGTAGGATTAATAACAGCAGATGAACTAGCATTTGCAGGATATGCTTTTAATATAGGTAATACAACAACATATTTACAAGAAAATGCTACAGATACTTATTGGTGGTCTTTGTCGCCTAGCAACTTCCATGGCAGCTACGCTTTCGTTTGGATCGTTAGCGGCAGAGATGCCAGCTTGATCAACAACTACGTGGACGATACCGACGGTGTCCGCCCTTCGATTTCTCTTAAGTCGACGACCAACGTAACTGGAGAAGGTACCAGTAGTTCCCCATACATAATAAGTATGTAAACAGGGCGAAGATAAAAAAGGTCGAAATCGTCAGTCGCAGATGCCTTTGAGAAACCCTTCGAGGGACAAACAGACAGGCGAGAGAGATAAATAGAATAAGTGATGTTTTGATACGTGTGCGTGGCAAGCGCGCATGCGGATTCTCCGCTTGGAGCATGTCAGTTGCCGCCAATTGAGTTATATACAATTACTTTTAAAAGTGGTGGTTTTATGGAAAAATTTTATAGATATTTATGTGAGTGTATATTTATAGCTGTATTTGCTTTTGTTATATTTAATAATAAGAGTGTTAGTTATGGTATAGATGAGGTTCCTTTATATAATGGAGAGCCTTATGTTGTTATTGATAATAATGAGCCTTCTTTTAGTGAACTTGTTAAAGATTCTTTTGAGCTTTATAGTGATTTAGATTCACTTGGTAGATGTGGGGTTGCTTATGCTAGTATTGGACCTGATTTGATGCCGACTGAAAAAAGAGGCTCAATAGGCAGTATTAAGCCTAGTGGATGGCATACAGTTAAGTATGATATTGTTGATGGTAAGTATTTATATAATAGATGTCATTTAATTGGATACCAGTTAACTGGACAGAATGCTAATCCTAATAATTTGATTACTTGTACTAGAGAGACTAATAGTAAAACTATGTTAGAGTTTGAAAATAAAGTAGCTAGTTATATTAAAGAAACTGGTAATCATGTTATGTATAGAGTGACACCTAAGTTTTATGGGGATAATTTAGTTGCTAGTGGAATTGAGATGGAAGCTAAAAGTGTTGAAGATAATGGTGCTGGGCTTAAATTTCATGTTTATGTGTATAATGTAGAAACAGGAATAGATATAGATTACAAGACTGGAGAAAGTAGTTTGTCAAATTAGTGTATATTTTCTTTTAGTTTTGTTTTTCTTTTTTTAATTTTGTATTATATTAAGAATGTGTAGGAGAGGTGATTTATATGTTATATCCATCTGTTGATAAAATATTAAATCAGGTCGACTCAAAGTATAAGCTAGTTCATGTGATTGCTGAGAGAGCGAAACAAATTCAGGAAACTGGATGGTTACAAATGAAAGAAAGCGATTATAAGAATAAAAAGGAATTAGGTCGTGCTTTAGAGGAAGTAGACGCTGGTTTAATTAAAATTAAGTAAGCAAAATGCTTATTTTTTTTTGAAATAATAAGAAAATAGGGTATAATAAGATTTAGGTGAGGATATGAAAAAAGTTATACTTGTTGATGGAAATAATTTAATGTTTAGAAGTTATTATGCGACTGCTTATACTGGAAATATTATGAAAAATAGTAAGGGTTTTCCAACTAATGCTTTGTATGGTTTTACTTCAATGATTAATAAAATTGTTGAAGAAGAAAAACCAGAGTATATGGCGGTTGCTTTTGATATTGGTAAAAATTTTAGACATGAAAAGTACGATCATTATAAAGAAGGAAGAAGAGAAACTCCAGAAGATTTAAAAGTTCAAATGCCTTATGCTAGAAAGATACTTGAAGCAATGGGGATCAAACATTATGAAGTAGAAAATTTTGAAGCAGATGATATTATTGGTACTATTGCATCTATGGCTGATAAGGATCCTGAGTTTGATGCCACAATTGTTTCTTCAGATAGAGATTTATTACAATTAATTAGTGATGTTGTTGATGTTAAACTTTTAAAACAAAAAGGTTTTATTAGATATAATAGAGAAACTTTTAAAGATGATTATGGAATTGAACCAATTAGAATTATTGATTTAAAAGCGTTAAGTGGAGATGCTTCAGATAATGTGCCTGGAGTTAAAGGTATTGGTGAGAAGACAGCCTTAAAGTTATTACAAGAATATGGTACTTTGGAAAATATTTATGCTAATATTGATTTAATTAAAGGGGCTACTCATGATAAGTTAGTTAATGATAGAGATAGTGCTTTCTTTAGTAAAGATATATGCACTATATATAGAGAAGTTCCCTTAAATGATACTTTGGATAACATGAAATACACAGGACGAAGAGACAGCTTAGACGAATTATTTGCTGACTTAGAGTTCTACTCATTTTTAAAGAAAATACCAAAAAAGCAAGTAAAAACTGATGTAAGTTTCAAAGAACTTAATGAAGTTAGTGAAATAAATATAGAAAAACCGGTTTCTTACTATATTGAGTGTGATAAAGAAAACTACCATTTAGGCAAAATAATTGGTATGGGTGTATTTGATGGAAATAACCTATATTATGTTAGTCCAGAAAAAGTTAAAAAGGTTTGTGAATATTTAAAACAAGCAGTAACTTATACTTATGATTTAAAGAAGAATATGGTTTTACTTAAAGATGTTAATATGATAAGTAATTTTGATCATATGATAGGTACATATCTGCTTAATTATCAAATGAAAGATGATTTAGCATTTATAATGAATAATGATGGAATAGAGGCACCTTTTTATAGTGATATTCTTAAGGATGAGGAAATGCTTAAGAAGGGTGTAACTTTAAAAGCTAAATATGTTTATGATACTAGAGATGATATTGTAAAGAGATTAAAAATGGATGATATGTTTGATTTGTTTACAAATGTTGAAATGCCACTAGTTAGAGTACTTGCTAAGATGGAACTTGCTGGTATTAGGTGTGATAAAGATATTTTAAAAGAGATGAGTGAAGAGGCTGGAGTTCGTTTAGATAATTTATCTAGAGAGATATATAATTATGCTGGATGCGAGTTTAATGTTTCTAGTCCTAAACAGTTGGGTAATATCTTATTTGATCATTTAGGTTTACCATACAGGAAGAAGAAAAAGGATGGGGCTAATTATAGTACGGATGCTAGTATTTTAGAGGGTTTAATTGGTGTGCATCCGATTATTGAACTTATTTTAGAATATCGTAATTTAGCTAAACTTAAGAGTACTTATTTAGATGGACTTAATAATTATATTTTAGATGATGGTAGAATTCATACTATTTATAAACAGACTTTGACTAGAACTGGAAGGTTATCTAGTGCAGAGCCTAATTTACAAAATATTCCAGCTAGAGATGAGATGGATAGAAAAGTAAGACGTGCATTTGTGCCAGAATATGATTTATTTTTAAGTGCTGATTATTCACAGATAGAACTTAGAGTACTTGCTCACATAAGTAATTCGAGGAAGATGATTGAGGCATTTAAGAATAATGAAGACATTCATACGAGAGTAGCTAGTGATATTTTTGGTGTTAGTCCGGAAGAAGTTACTAAGAGTATGAGAAGAACTGCTAAAGCGGTTATCTTTGGTATTGTTTATGGTATTAGTGGTTTTGGTTTAGGCGAAAACTTAAAGATTAACCCAAGTGATGCTAAAAAATTTATCGAAAAATATTTAGAACTTTATCCAGGTGTAAGTGAATATATGGATAATATAAAAAGTGAAGCGCATATTTATGGCTCAGTAAGAACACTATTTAATAGAAAAAGAACCATCGAAGAACTTAACAGTACTAATTATATGGTTAGAAGTAGTGGAGAGAGAATTGCTCTTAATACACCTATTCAGGGTACGGCTGCTGATATTATAAAGATGGCCATGGTAAAACTAGATAAGGTTATGGAAGAAAAGGGATTTAAGAGTAAGATGCTTTTACAGATTCATGATGAACTTGTATTTGATGTTTGTGCTGATGAGAAGGAAGAACTTATTAGTGCAGCACGTGATGTAATGGAAAATATTGTTAACTTAAATGTTCCTTTAAAAGTTAGTACTGATGTAGGAACAGATTTATATGAAGCAAAGTAGGTGATTTTATGCCAGAACTAGCAGAAGTTAGAACTGTCGCAAGTGTTTTAAAAAAGAAACTTATTGGTAAGAAGGTAACTGGTGTCAAAGTTATTTATCCGAGAATTATTGAAAGCACAATGGATATTAATGAGTTAATCGGTCATACCTTAGAGGATATTACAACGTATGGTAAATATTTAATATTTAATTATGGTGAAGTTTCTGTTATCAGTCATTTAAGGATGGAAGGCAAGTATTTTGTTAAGCCCAGTGATGATGAGATTTTAAAGCACGAACATGTTATTATTTATTTTGGTGATTTGTCTTTAAGATATCATGATACAAGAAAGTTTGGTAGAATGTGCATAGTAAAAACAAGTGAGGTTGATAAGAATCCAGCACTCGTGAAACTTGCTAAGGAGCCTTTTGATATGGATGCAGATGAACTTTATAGTCATATTCATAATAAGAAGAAACATATGAAAAGTCTTTTATTAGAGCAAGAAGTAATAGCTGGTTTAGGTAATATATATGCAGATGAAGTATTATTTGCATCTAAAATAAATCCCCTTAGATTAGGTGAAAGTGTTACTTTAGAAGAGTGTAAAAGAATAATTAAGAGTGCTAGAGATATTTTAAGTTTAGCTATTAAGGAAGGCGGAACTACTATTAGAAGTTATACTTCTAGTCTAGGTGTTACCGGTAATTATCAAAACTTTTTAAAAGTACATAAAAAAGAAGGAGAACTATGTACTTGTGGATGTAAGATAAAGAAGATTAAAGTTGGCGGCAGAAGTACTTATTTTTGTCCTAATTGTCAAAAATAGAATGTATTTATTTTATTAAGAAGCAGTCTTTTATATTTAAAGGAGTGCTTTTTTAGGCTTTTGAGTGTAAAATTTTCATTTCGCAAAATCAAAAATTTTTCCGTTTTGCGAAATGAAAGAGTATTTTTATTGTTAAAATCATGTTTGATTATTAGTTTATAGTGTTAATAATAAAATAAATATGATAAAATTAAAATAGAGGTATGGTTATGAGTGATAAAACAAGTTTAGTTTTAGGTATAATCTATGTTGTAGTAGCAATTATTTTAATAGTGCTTGTTTTAGTAATGTATGATAAGCATAACAAGAAAAAATATAATGGAATATTAAGAGACCTTGAAAGAAATAAGAATCTTATTATTTCAGGTAGTATATTAACAGAACTTAATAAATTATCTTCTTTAATTAATAATAAAGATTTAGAGAAAAAGTATAAGATATGGCAGAGTAGATATAAGAAAATAAAAGATGAAGATATTCCACAGCTTGATGATAAGTTAAATGAGTTAGAAGCAACTTTTAAGACAAGAAAGTTTAAAGAAATTAATGAAGCAATTGCTAAATTAGAATTAGAACTTTATTACGTTAAAAGTAAGAGTGAGTTTTTACTTCGTGATATTAAAGAGATTACTTTAAGTGAGAGTAAGAATAGAGAGATTATTACGGGCTTAAAGAAAGATTACCGTGAGATATATTTAAAGTATCATCATAATATAGATGATTATGAACTTATTAAAAAAGCCATTGAATTACAGTTTGAAAATGTTGATAAGTTATTTGCTTCTTTTGAGCTTACTATGGATAACAACGCATATGGTGAAGCACCTAAAATAGTTAAGGCTTTAGATGATGCAATTGGTAATTTAAAAGTGGTTATTGATGATGCTCCAGGAGTAATACTACTTGGTAAGACACTTATTCCAGAAAAGATCAAAGATATTACAAAGATTACTAAGAAGATGACTAGTGAAGGATATAACTTAGACTATCTAAATATTGATTATAATATTACAGAAGCAGAAAAGAAGATAGCAGATATCTTTGACAGATTAAACGTTCTTAATTTAACAGATAGCATTTTAGAACTTAATGCAATTGTTAATTATTTTGATGAATTATATGGTGAGTTTGACAAAGAAATTGAAAGTAAGAAAGAATATGAAGAAAACTCTAGAAAACTTGGCGTTAAGTGTAAAAAGTTACTTGCTATTATTAAGAATTTATCGATGAAAATTGAAGACATTAAGTATAGTTTTGATTTAAGTGATGAGGAAGTTAAAGGAATAGATGAACTAAATTTAAATATAAAATCTATACAAAGTGATTATGAAGTTTTAGTTGAGAATTATCGTAATAGAAGTTTTTCTTATTCTAAGTTAAATGAAGAACTTAATACTCTTAGTATGAGACTTGTTAAAGAGGAAGATAAGTTAGAACTTACTTTAAGAAATTTAAGTGGACTTAAGGAAGATGAGAATAGAGCTAGAGAACAACTTACAGAGATTAATGAGATTTTAGCTAAGAGTAAGAATGTTATTAGTTCTTATAAGTTGCCGGTTATACCTAAAGAGTATTATACTGAAGCTAGTGAAGCTGGGGATGCTATTGGCGTAATGGTTAAGGAACTTAATAAAAAGCCAATAAGTATTAAAGTTTTAAATATAAGGGTTGATACTGCTAGGGATTTAGTGTTAAAGTTATATAAGACCACGACTGATGCTGTTAGGTTAGCAAGTCTTGCAGAAAATACTCTTGTATATGGCAATAGATATAGAGCAATAAGTGAGAAGATTAATAATGGATTAAGTAGAGCAGAAAGTGAGTTTTATAAAGGAAATTATAAGACATCACTGGAACTTGCTATTAATGCAATAGCAGAGGCTGATCCAGATATTCATAAGAAGATATTAAAAGTAAGTAAGGTAAGCTAGGTTTGGCTTATTTTTGCTCATAAGGATGTGATAAGATGATATATTTAGATTATAGTAGTACAACGCCGGTACTTCCTGAAGTGTTAGATAGTTTTAATAAAGTTAGTAAAGATTATTTTGCAAATCCTAATAGTTTACATTCATTAGGTGAGAAGTCTAAAAATTTAATGAATGGAGCAACTAAGCAGATTAGTGAATTACTTAAAATAAGAGAAGATGAGGTAATTTATACTAGTGGTTCAACAGAAAGTAATAATATGGCGATAATTGGGCTTGCTTTAGCAGTAGGTAAGAAAGGTTCTCATATCGTTACAAGTAAGATGGAGCATGAGAGTATTTATGAGATTTGTTCTTATTTAGAAGAAAATGGTTTTGTAATAGATTATGTTAATAATGATGATAATGGAGTAATTGATTTTGAGGATTTAAAGAAGAAAGTTAGTGATAAAACTATTTTAGTTACAATTAGTGCAGTAAATAGTGAAGTAGGAATAAGGCAACCTCTTAAAACGATTAAGCAAGTTATTAATAAGGAGAATCCTAGATGTGTTTTTCATAGTGATATGACACAAGCAATTGGTAAAGTACCAGTTAATTTAACTGATGTTGATATGGCTTCATTTGATAGTCAGAAGATATATGGAGTTAAAGGTGTTGGTATGCTTTATAAGAGTAATAAAGTTAGAATTAAGCCTTTGTTTTATGGTTCTAAGAAAGATATTAGACCAGGAACGCCACCACTACCACTTATTGCATCTTTTTCTAAGGCACTTAGAATTAGTTTAACTGATTTAGATAAGAAAAGCGAAAAGGTTAAAAAGTATAATGATAAGATTTTAGATAATTTAAAGAAATATCCTAAAATACTTATTAATAAGACTAGTTATTCAATACCCCATATTTTAAATATTAGTTTAATGGATATTAAGCCAGAGACATTTATTCATGCACTTGAAAAACATGAAGTATACGTTGGCTCAAATACAGCATGTAGTAGTGGTAAGATAAGTACAGCAGTTTTTAATCTTTACCATGATAAGACTAGGGCTCTTACTACTATAAGAATAAGTTTATCTTATCTTACAACTAGTGAAGAAGTGGCTGAATTTTTAAGAGTATTTGATAGTGTTTATGAGAAGTTATCTAGTTTAAATGATTAACGTACATAAAATGTTATTCATATATTATAATAGTAAAGGTATATCATTTGACATTTAATGCTAAATTTGGTATATTATATTTGCATTGAATTAGTTCAATCGAAAATGTTAACCGCTCTTGGATGGTGCGGGATATAAATTATTCCAAACGAGAAATGTTAATCGCTCCCGGATGGTGCGAGTAATAAATTATTCCGGACGAAAATGTATTGGAGATTTCATTTTATTATGGAGTTTCCATTTTTTCTTTGTTATAATAATGTTATTGTTATGGGGGTAATATGAAAATTGAAACGGGTTATTTGTATCATATTAAGGATGAATTTTTTGATAAAATAAATAATAATGGGCTAATGATAAACCATGAAAACGGACGTTCTAGGCCAACTTATTTTACGATTAGAGAAAGAGATATATTATGGTTCATTCCACTTAGCAGTAATATATCTAAGTATAAAAAAATAATAAAAGATAAAGAAGAAAAGTATGGAGTATGTAGGAGTATAATGGTTAGTGAAATAGCAGGTAAAGAAGCTGCAATTTTACTTCAGAATGCTTTCCCTACATTAGAAAAATATATAAGTCATGCTCATGTTGTTAATGGTAAACCATTAAAAGTTATTGATTCTTTAAGAGATGAGATACTTGATAATTTTAGGTATTTATTATCCTTAAAGAAAAAGGGAAGAAATTTATTTTTTACTGATATTGATGCCATTAAGAAAAAAATATTAGATGATATTAATTAAAAACTTTACGTTGTTTAAACTTTAATAATTTAATATATTATATTTGCATTGAATTATTTCAATCGAAAATGTTAACCGCTCTTGGATGGTACGAGCAATAAATGTTCTCGGCCTTAAATGTAAGGAAACTTTATCTTTTGATGGAGTTTTCTTTTTGTTTATGTTAGAATATTTTTGGCTAAAGGAGTGCAAATATGGAAAAGGTTATAATTATTAAATATGGTGAACTTAATACTAAGAAAGACAATATTAATTATTTTATAAAAGCATTAAGAAATGATTTAAGCAAGAAGATAGATAATGACGTAGAGTATGATCATGGAAGAATGATTATTTTTGGTGACGATTTAGACAGAGTTAAGGACGCTTTAAATAAGACTTTTGGTATTCATGAGTATGAGATTGGTTATAAGCTAGAGACTAATAATATAGATATTATTTCTTTAGAATTAGTTAAACTTGTTAAGGAAAGAAATTTTAATACTTTTAAGGTAAGTACTAAAAGAAGTGATAAGTCTTATGAGATGAATAGTATGGAGATAAGTAAGCATTTAGGGGGAGTTATTTTAAGAAATATTTCTGGTAAAAAAGTTGATGTTAGTACTCCGGAACTTCTTATTAATGTTGAAATTAGAAAAGATTCTTCTTTAATTTATTTTGATAAAGAAAAGGGGTTAGGTGGTTATCCTTTAGGGACACTTGGTAAAGGTATGCTGATGCTTAGTGGAGGAATAGACTCACCAGTAGCTGGTTATTTAGCAATGAAAAGAGGAGTAAGATTAGAGTGCGTTTATTTTGATAGTCCTCCACATACAAGTGAGGAAGCATTAAATAAGGTTCTTACTTTAGCAGAAAAGTTATCAGATTATAGTAATTATATAAAAGTACATATTATTCATTTTACAGATATACAAGAAGCTATATATAAGAATTGTCCTAAGGAGTACATGATTACCATTATGCGTAGATGTATGTATAGAATAGCGGAGATGCTTGCTCATAGAGAAAACTGTAAGTGTATTGTTAATGGGGAAAGTATTGGACAAGTTGCTAGTCAAACATTAACTAGTATGAATGCGATTAATGAGGTAGTAAAGATGCCAGTTATTAGACCTGTATGCTGTTTAGATAAATTAGAAATTATTGATATAGCTAAAAAAATAGGTACTTATGAAACTAGCATACTTCCTTATGAAGATTGCTGTACTATATTTGTGCCAGAGCATCCAGTTATTAATCCAGAGAAGGAACTTGCTAGAGAATATGAAGAAAAATTTGATTATAACGCTTTAATCAAAGAAGCAATTAAGACTAAAGAAACAATTACTTTACCTAGAAAAGAAGAAGAGTTTGATAATATTTTATAAGATATCACCCATAATAAAAGTGGGTGATATTTTTTGAAGGGTTATAGTTTAAATGGAAATAACAAAGATAAACTTATGAATGAGTATAATAATTTATATGGTTTTAATTTAAAAGATAAAGAAGAAGATATGTTTAAGAATTATATTAAACCTAAGTATAGTGATGGATTTAAAAAACTAAATAAATAGTAGAGTATAAAAATCAGTTTGCACTTTAAGAAAGAATATTATATACTTATTATAGGATGGTAGTGAGTATAAGATGGAAGAATTAGAAAAGAATATTAATAAAAGAAAAATATATATAAGTTTATTAGTCACTGTTATATGTATAATAAGTGTTTCTTATGCTTTTTTTGTATTATATTTAAGACAAACTGATAATAATACGGTAACTGCCTTATCATGTTTTACTTCAACTTTAACTGAAGAAAATAGTGCGATAAACTTAACAAATGAATTTCCAATAAAAGATGAAGATGGAATAAAAAAGACACCATTTACATTTAAAATTACTAATAATTGTAATAACTATGTAAAAGCATATATTACAATAGATCCTTTAAAAGAAGGAACAGCTAACTATATTCTTAGTAAATATATGAAAGCAAATGTATCTACTAAAGGAACAACCGATGGCACATCTCTTATAATTGGAACCCAAAATACCAAAGTACTTGATAATAAACATAACGGATATATTGTTAAAGAAGTAGGATTAAACTCTAAAGAAAGTAAAGAATTTGATTTAAGACTATGGATAGATTATGATACGACTAAAGAACAAGCAGCAGGTATGACGTATTTAAGTCAGGTAGTTATTGTTACAGAGCCTGGTATAGATAATACACTTGCTGGAACAGTATTGAGGAATAATAAAGTACAAACACCACTTACAACACCAGGAGCAGCAATATCTACTGCTGATGAAGCACTTCTAGCAAGTACAGAAGATGATAATGGAACAAGCTATTATTTCAGAGGATCTGTAAAAAATAACTATGTAGAATTTGCTAATAAATGCTGGAGAATAGTAAGAGTTGGTGGAGATGGTTCAGTTAAACTTATCTTACATAATGATAATACTGCAAAAGCAGCTAATCCATGTAATTCTGCAAATAATAGTACTACTGCAGCATTTGCTAGATACTCTGGAACAACATATACAAGTGCATTTAATACAAATACAGATGATAATGCTTATGTAGGATTTATGTATGGAACGCCAGGTTCTAGTACATATGCTGATACACATGCAAACACTAATAAGAGTACAATATTAACTAATTTAGAAACTTGGTATAATAACAATCTAAAAACATATGAAAGTGTAATAGATGATAATGTATGGTGTAATGATAAAACTAATGTAACAGATACTACATATAAACCGTTGTGGGCTGATGTTAATGGCTTAGGCTTAGGATATGGTAAAAATGTAACATACTATGGTGCTACCAAAAGATTAGTAAGCACTAGTGACAGTGCCGGAGGCACGGGGCCTAGTTTAAAATGTAACGGAGAACTAAGTAAAATAAATTCAAAAGTAGGATTAATAACAGCAGATGAACTAGCATTTGCAGGATATGCTTATAATATAAGGAATACTGTAACATATTTAAAAGAAAATACTTCTGGCGAATGGTGGTCTTTGTCGCCTTCCGACTACATTAGTATCTACGCTAACGTTTGGACCGTGGAAAGTTACGGCACTTACTTCACCACCGGCTACGGTGGCAGAGGCGGCAGAGGCGTGCATGACTCTTACGGGGTTCGACCTTTAATTTCTCTTAAATCGACGACCAACGTAACCGGAAATGGTAGCAGTGATAAACCTTATAAAGTTGTTTAACTTTTAGATTAAGTCTATTTGATATAGACTTTTTTTTATTATTTTAGTACAATATTATTGTGATGAATTATGAAAAATAAAGGTGCTAAAATTATTGTTAATTCTATTACTATGACTAGGGTTATAGGCACTTTATTAATGCCTTTTATAAGTTTGCTTTTAAGTCCTGGGGAGCTAATATTTTATATTATTATTTTGCTTCTTACTGATAGTGTTGATGGAATTATGGCTAGAAGACTTAATGCTTGTACAATTTTTGGAGCATTGTTAGATGCAATTGCTGATAAACTTTTGGGAATTGCCACTCTTGCTGTTCTTGCATTCAGTTATCCAATTATGTTTTTACCAATTATTACTGAAACTTTGATATGTCTAATTAATACAAATGGTGCGGCGAGGGGAAGTTCTACAGAAAGTTCGTTTTTAGGTAAGTTTAAGACGTGGCTTTTTGGTATTGCTATTGTTGTTGGGTTCTGTACTATTTATAGTAGTGATATAATTACTTTATTTAATGATACGACTAGAAACGGTTTATACATGATTGATATGTTTAACTATATTATAGATAATAAGGACAGTATTATGGTAGTACTTGCTAGTATTACAGCTGGTGCTGATATTATGGTGGCAGCAGATTATCGTTCAAGAAATAAAAGTGATATTAAGAAGGCCCGTGAGAATGGACTTAATGCTAGTGAGTTTAAGCTGAAAAATAAAGATGATTTAATGTTTGCTTTATTTGATACAGATTATTATAATGAGACTAGGGGAGTACCACTTTTACAAAGATTAGGAGAGGAGAAAAAAAGTGAAAAGAAAAATAGAAGAAAATAAATATTTTCAAATTGGTTTTACAGCATTTTTAGTTATTGCAAGTTCAATTATATTTTATTTTTTAATTTATAAGTTGGGGTTGATTTATGGTTATTTAAAGTCATTTATTGGTTTTTTTACACCATTTATTATTGGATTCATCTTTGCGTATTTATTAAATCCAGTTGTCAATTTTTTTAGAAATAAAGTATTTATTAAATTATTTAAGAAAAAGGATGAAAAGAGTTATAAGAAAAGTAATGGACTTAGTATTATTTTTACTGTAGTATTGATGCTTGGTCTTATTATATTATTATTTAGTTTTATTTTGCCAGAGCTTCTAAAAAGTATTGAAACTATTGCGGTTAATATGCCTAGTTATTTTACTGAAGCTAAAAATTATTTAGTTGGTAAGTTAGATGATCATAAAGAGATACAAAAGATTGTTTTAAATAATTATGATGCGATTAATAATTATTTAACTACTATGCTAAATACTAAGTTACTACCTCAAGTTGAAACATGGCTTGTAGCACTTTCTGATGGGGTATTTGGTGCAGTAAAAGTTATCTTTAATATAGTTATGGGATTTGTTATTTCTATTTATTATTTACTTGATAAGAAGAGTTTTGTTAGTGGTTTTAAGAGAATACTTTATGCATTACTTCCAACTAAGACTGTTAATAAGATTTTAGATAATGCAAGACACACTGATTATATATTTGGTAATTTTATTATTGGTAAGTTGTTAGATGGTTTAAGTGTAGGGTTTATTACTTTTATCTTTTTGACTATTTTCGGTTATCCTTACTCCCTTTTGATAGGAGTTATAATTGGTCTTACTAATATGATTCCTTATTTTGGACCATATATTGGTACTATTCCTAGTGCACTTCTTATTTTAATGGATAGTCCTACTAAGTGTTTAATATTTATATTATTTATTATTGCTCTTCAGCAAGTTGATAGTTATTTAATTGAGCCAAGGCTATGTGGATCTAGAACTGGATTAAAGAGTTTCTGGGTATTAGCATCTATTCTATTATTTGGCAATGCTTTTGGAATTGTTGGTATGCTTGTTGCTGTTCCAGTGTTTGCTTTAATTTATGGATACTTTGATAATTTGATTCAAAATAAATTACTTGATAAGAAATTACCTAGTGATAAAGGTAGTTATGATGACTTAGAAAGAATTAATTCTGAGAGTAAAAGGTTAGTTAAAAAGACTTTAAAATAAGTCTTTTTTGCTTTATAATTAAATTGGGGTGGATTATGCCGAATATATATAATTTTACTTATGAAAATTTAGAAGAGAAACTTATATCTTTGGGTGAAAAGAAGTTTAGAACACGTCAAATATGGCAGTGGCTTTATGAGAAGAGAGTTAAGAGTTTTGATGAGATGAGAAATTTAAGTAGTGAGCTCATTTCTAAACTTAAGGATAATTTTAGTTTTGATTATATAGAAATTGTTACTGTTCAAAGAAGTGATAGTACTAATAAATATTTATTTAAACTTAATGATGGAAATTTTATTGAAGCCGTTTTAATGAAACATGATTATGGTTTAAGTGTATGTGTTTCTAGTCAAGTTGGCTGTAACATGGGATGTGCTTTTTGTGAAAGCGGTAGACTTAAGAAAGTACGTAATTTGGAGTCTTTTGAGATAATAGAACAAATTTTACTTATTAGTGAAGATATAAATGAAAGAATAAGCAGTATTGTTATAATGGGAATAGGAGAACCATTTGATAATTACGATAATATTATTAATTTTATAAAGATTGTAAATAATCCTTTTGGCTTAGCGATTGGTGCAAGGCACATAACAGTTAGTACATGCGGAATTATTCCTAAAATAAAGGAGTTTATGAATCTTGATTTGCAGGTAAATTTAGCAATTAGTTTGCATGCACCAACAAACGTGCTTAGAAGTAAGATTATGCCAATAAATAATGCTTATCCACTTGACGATTTAGTTAACACCTTAAAGGAGTATATTGCAAAAACTAATAGACGAGTTACTATAGAATATGTTATGCTTAATAATGTAAATGATAGTTTAGAAGATGCAAGAAATCTTGCTAATTTACTTAAGGGAATGAATGTGTATGTTAATTTAATTCCTTATAATGAGACTAGTCATTTAGATTTTAAAAGAAGCGATAAAATAAACTCTTTTTATGATACTTTAAAGAAGTATAAAATTAATGTAACTGTAAGACGTGAATTTGGTTCTAATATAGATGCAGCATGTGGACAGTTACGAGCTAAAGAGGTGGAAAAATGAAATCATTTTATTTAACAGATACAGGAAGAGTTAGAAGTCATAATGAAGACTCTGTTACAATAGTTAAGAATGCATCGGGTGAGCATTTAATGATTGTAGCCGATGGCATGGGAGGACACAGAGCAGGTGAGATAGCAAGTTCAATGGTAGTTACTCATATGGGCTCTAGATTTAACGAACTATCTACCATTGGAAGTAAATTAGATGCAGCAAGCTGGCTTAATGAAAATATAGGAGAAATTAATACTAATATAATTAAATATGCTGAGGAAAATCCAGAAGCAACGGGGTTAGGCACTACAGTAGTAATGGCCTTACTTACTAAAGATTTTTTGATATTTGCAAATATTGGTGATTCTAGCGGGTTTGTACTTAAGAATAGTAAACTTCATAAGATAACCAAAGATCATACACTTGTAAATTTACTAGTAGAGTCTGGTGAGTTAAGTGCTGAAGAAGCAGAAAATCATCCGAAGAAAAATGTCTTAATGAGAGCACTAGGTGCTGCTGAAAAGCAAGAACTTGATATATTCGATGTTGATCCAAATGTTGATGCTGTACTTTTATGTAGCGATGGACTTACTAATATGCTTACAAAAGAGCAGATTGAGAAAGTTTTAATAGATGAAGAACTTAATGAAGAAGGAAAACTTATTAAATTAATTAAGAAATGTAATGCTAGAGGGGGAACAGATAATATAACAGTAGCGTATCTTGTTAAAGAAGGTGGTATAGAATGATACAAAAGGGGCAAAAAATAAATGACCGTTACCAAATTATTAAGTCTATTGGTGAAGGTGGAATGGCTAATGTGTATTTAGCATTTGATACTATTTTAGAACGTAATGTTGCAGTTAAAGTTTTAAGAGGAGATTTAGCAAATGATGAGAAGTTTGTTAGACGTTTTCAAAGAGAGGCATTAAGTGCAAGTTCATTATCTCATCCTAATATAGTTGAGGTTTATGATGTAGGTGAAGATGATGGTATATATTATATTGTCATGGAGTATATTGAAGGTAAGCATTTAAAACAACTTCTTAAGAGAAGAGGAAAACTTACTTTAGAAGAAGCGGTTGATATTATGCTTCAAGTTACTGATGGTATGGCTTGTGCTCATGATTCTTATATAATTCATAGAGATATTAAGCCACAAAATATCATGATATTAGAAAATGGTCTTGTTAAAATAACTGATTTTGGTATAGCAATGGCCTTAAATAGTACTCAACTTACCCAAACTAATAGTGTTATGGGAAGTGTTCATTATATACCTCCAGAGCAAGCTAGTGGTAAAGGATGCACTATTCAAAGTGATGTATATTCAATGGGTATTTTGTTTTATGAGTTACTTACAGGTACTCTTCCATATAAAGGTGATAATGCTGTTGAAATAGCACTTAAACACTTAAAAAATCCTCTTCCAAGTATTAGAGAGGAACTACCAAACGTACCACAACCAGTTGAAAATATTATTCTAAAAGCTTGTGCTAAGAACCCTAAAAATAGATATGCCGATGCTAGAGAAATGCATGAAGATTTAAAGACTTGTTTAAGTAAGAGCAGGGCTGATGAACCAAAGTATGTTTATAATTATCCGGAGTTTGACGAGAAAGATAAAAAGAGTGTTAGTGAAACTAAAAAGATAGAAAAAGTGGATAAGGTTAAAGAGAAAAAGGAAGAGGTTGGCGTGAAGAAGATTACTGAAAAAGATTATCATAAGAAAGAAAATAAGGTTTTAATTGTTTTAGGGTTTGTATTTGCAGCGCTTGCGATTATTACAACCAGTGTAGTTGTGTTACTTCCTAAACTTACTTCATCTAAGGATTTAGTTGTACCAGATGTTTCAGATAAGACAGTAGATGAAGCAGTTGATATTCTTACTAAGATGGGACTTAAAATTAGTGCTGAAAATAAGACAGTTACCAGTGATACTATAGAAAAAGGAAAAGTAGTTAAGACGAGTCCTAATAAAGGTAGAACGGTTAAGGAAGGCTCTGAAGTCGTTATTTATGAATCTAGTGGGGCAGGAACAATTACTTTAGAAGATTATACAGGTAAAAATTATATTGAAGTTAAAACAATTTTAGAGCAAATTAATAAATTATTTGTAATTCAAAAAACTGAAGAAGTTGGTAATGAATCTAATTATGAAAAAGATGAGATAATTAAGCAAGAACCTGCAGCTGGAACAGAGGTTAAAGAAGGAGACACTATTACATTATACGTACCAGATATAGTAGATAGTTATCCAGACTTTACAAAAGGGAATTATAGTTTAACTGACATCCAAGCATTCTGTGATAAGTATAAATTGAAATTAGAAGTTGAGTATAAACCAACTGATGAATATGAACAAGGAGCAATTATTAGTCAGTCTAGAATTGCAGGATCATCAATTATTAGTAACATGACATTAAAGATTGTTATTGCTGATTCTCTAGAGGATACAACAGATTAATATGGAAGGCACAATAGTTAGAATAATTAGTAATTTATGCACTGTTGATTGTGGTGGTGCTTTATATGATTGCAAGCCTAGGGGAAAGTTCTATCATACGAATATTTCCCCTTTAGTTGGTGATCATGTTGTAATTGATGAAGTTAATAATTATATTTTGGATATAAAGGAACGTAAGAATTATTTAGATAGACCATCTATTAGTAATGTAGATGCGGCCCTTATTGTAACCAGTGTTAAAAAGCCAGAACTATCTCTAAGCCTACTTGATAAAATGATTAGTAATGTAACTTATAAAGGCATTGAACCAATTATATGTTTCAGTAAGACTGATTTACTTTCATTTAAAGAAAAACTTGAACTTAAAAAGATTATTAAATATTATAATAAGATAGGAATTAAGTGTACGACGAATAGAAAATTAGGTAAGATTACTAAATTGCTTGATGGAAAAATAGTGGTGCTTACTGGCCAAACAGGTGCTGGCAAAAGTACTCTATTAAATAAGTTAAATCCAAGTCTTAATTTAAAGACAGATGAGATTAGTGAGGCTCTTGGTAGAGGAAAACACACGACTAGACATGCGGAATTATTTAAATATAAGAATAGTTTAATCGCAGATACTCCTGGATTTAGTGCTTTAGACATAACACATATACCAAAGGATGAGTTAAAAAATACTTTTGTAGAGTTTAATTTAGATTGTGAATTTAAAGATTGCAAGCATATGAATGAGAAAAACTGTATGGTCAAGGATTATGTGAATGCTGGCAAGATTCTTAAAAGTAGATATGATAATTATAGAAAGTTTATGGGAGAATAATGAAAGTAGCAGTTTCGTTTATTAAAAGTTTATATGATGAAAAGAAGACGATTAAATTAATTGATATGACTAGTGCTGACTATATTCATGTTGATATTATGGATGGAGAGTTTGTTCCAACTAAAAATTATGATTTTGATGATATAAAGTTAATGTTGGATGGCGTAAGTAAACTTTTAGATGTTCATTTAATGGTTAAACATCCACTTGATTATATTAAAGATTATGCGTCTTTAAATACTAAACAGATTACCTTTCATGCTGAAGCAGATGATGATATTTATGAGACAATAAATGAGATACATAGTTATGGAATTAAGGCAGGACTAGCAATTAATCCAGATACACCAGTTAAACAAATTGAGAAGTATTTAGACTTAGTTGATGTGGTACTTGTTATGAGTGTTTACCCAGGAAAAGGTGGACAGAAATTTATAAGTGAAACATCAAAGAAAATAGAAGAACTCAATCATTATAGTGATCTTTTAATTGAGGTTGATGGTGGAATAAATAAAGACACTATTGACATGGCAAGTGGTGCTGATATGGTAGTAAGTGGGTCTTATGTTTGCGAGAGCACTGACTATGAGAAAGCAATTGAGAGCTTAAGAAATTAGGCTCTTTTTGTATGCAAATATTTAGAATTTCAAATATTAAAAATCTGCGTACAAGTGTTTGCAAAAATGCTTGACAAGTATATTTTTAAAGGTTACAATTTAGGTGTCCTGCTTAGGGGTGAGAGCAAGACTTTAGATGAGCATTTTCTTTAAGTAGGAAATGGTCTATATAGGATGAGACATAATTAATAAAAAAATTGAAAGGTGAGATGATTATATATAAATAAATTAAAAAATTATAGTAAAAGTGTTTTTGAAAATATAAAACATATGGATGAGAACGGAAATGAATTTTGGCATGCTGAGAACTTATGATTGTTTTAGAATATAGTAAGTGAGAAAATTTTATAAAGTAATTAAAAGAGTTTGTATATCATATAGAAATAGCGATAGTGGTGAAGAATATTGGCTTCCTGATGATGGGAAGTCAATATTAAACGTGTTAGCTTGCAAGGAAAGTATATTTATGATTGGTGAACGTTTTATCCAAGTGGGTAAAACATCAAAAATTCCTAATGGTGAAGTAAAAATGTATTAGAATATAAAAAGTGGCAAAAATTTATTAATGTCATAGAAAATGCTAAGATAGTATGTGAGAAAAGCAATTATAATGTATTAGACCATTTTACCCAAGTGGATAAAATGGTTGGAATAAGTTCTGGCACTAAAAGAAAACATGTTGATTATAAACTTTCAAGATATGCTTGTTATTTAATAGTACAGAATTTAGAACAAATAAAAAGAAAGGAGAGTTGATTATATATAAATAAATTAAAAAATTATAATGAAAATGTTTTTGAAAATATAAAACATATAGATGAATATGGCAATGAATATTGGCTAGCAAGAGAATTATCAAAGGCATTAGAATATAAAGACTGGAGAAATTTTAAAAGAATCATAGACAAGGCAGTAACATCCGCAAATAATAGTGTTTCAGGCAAAGAAGATTGGGTTGTTGAAGTCAACAAGCCAATAAAAACAGGTAAAGGCAAAGTGGAACTTATTAAAGACTATAAATTATCAAGATATATGTGTTATTTAATAGTTCAAAATGCTGATCCGAGTAAAAAAATTGTTGCTTTAGGACAAACATATTTTGCTGTGCAAACAAGAAAACAAGAATTAACTGAAAAAGAATATAGTTCACTTACTGAAGATGAGAAAAGATTTTATAGAAGAAATATAACAAGAAAAGGAAATTATTCATTAAATATTGCTGCTAAAAATGTGGGAGTTAAAAATTTTGATAAATTTCATAATGCTGGATATAGAGGATTATATAATGGAGAAACAGCTAATGATATTGCTAGAAGAAAGAAACTTAGATATAGGCAAGATATTTTAGATAATATGGGAAGTGCTGAATTAGGTGCTAATATATTTAGAATTTCTCAAACAGAAGATTTATTAAAAAAGCAATCTGAGCCTAGTGAGCAAGTTGCAACAACAACTCATTATAATGTTGGAAGAATTGTTAGAAAAGCAATAAAGGAAATGGGTGGTACTATGCCAGAAGATTATCCGACTCCAGAAAAATCTTTAAAACAGTTAGAAAAAGAAAGAAAGCGTTTATTAATAGAGAATAAAAAGAAAGATGATTAAGCAGGTTACATATTGTTTCAAGGCTTAGAATGAAGGCATTATCTAATAAAAATTGATGCAAATTTTAAAAATTACTAATATTAAAAATTTGCCATACATTTGTTTGAAAAAATGCTTGACAAATAAAAAATGGTATTATACAATTAGTATGTAAGAGAAAGAATAGGTGAAAAAACTTGAAAACAATTGATACAAAAGAGAAAAATAAAGCTTTAGAACAAGTAATGGCTGATATTGAAAAACAATTTGGTAAAGGTGCTATTATGAAACTTGGAAGTAGTGAACACATGAATATTGATGTTACATCAACTGGTTCGCTTACTTTAGATATAGCTTTAGGGGTTGGAGGATATCCAAAAGGAAGAATAATTGAAATTTATGGACCTGAGTCTAGTGGTAAAACTACTATAGCACTTCATGCAATTGCTGAAGTACAAAAGGCTGGTGGAACTGCGGCATTTATTGATGCAGAGCATGCTCTAGATCCTGTTTATGCTAAGAAGTTAGGTGTTAATATAGATGAATTATTATTAAGTCAACCAGATACTGGAGAACAAGCATTAGAGATTTGCGATGCTTTAGTTAAGAGTGAAGCTGTTAACATTGTTGTAATTGATTCAGTTGCAGCATTGGTGCCACAAGCCGAAATCGAAGGTGAGATGGGTGATTCTCATGTTGGTTTACAAGCTAGATTAATGAGCCAAGCCTTAAGAAAGTTATCTGGAACTATTTCTAAAACTAAGACTACTGCTATTTTTATTAATCAGTTAAGAGAAAAAGTTGGAGTATTATTTGGTAATCCAGAGACTACTCCAGGTGGCAGAGCGTTAAAGTTCTATTCGACAATTAGGCTTGATGTAAGACGTGGTGAACAAATTAAATCTGGTGATAGTGTAGCTGGTAATAAAACTAATATTAAAGTAGTTAAAAATAAGGTTGCTCCACCATTTAAGAGTGCAACTGTTGATATTATGTATGGTGAAGGTGTTAGTCATGTTGGCGAGTTAGTTGACTTGGCTAGTCAAATTGGGGTTATTGATAAGAGTGGTGCTTGGTTTAGTTATAAGGGTGAAAAGATTGGTCAAGGTAGAGAAAACGTTAAAGTGTTCTTAAAAGAAAATCCTGATTTAGCAATTGAAATAGAAAATCAAGTAAGAGAAGCAAATAATATTCCACTTATACCTGTAGCAAAAAAAGAAAAATAGTTTAAAATCATTTTTTTTACAAGAATTTGTCACTAAATTATGAGAGACATATTAAAAAATATGTCTTTTTTTGTTATACTATTGTCGAGGTAAGGTGATAAAAATGAAGAAAGTATTGTTATTTTTGTTTTTGTCATGTTTTTCTTTAGAAGTTTTTGCTGATACAGGTTATGTTAAGAGCCAAGTTACGATGAGAGAAAAACCTTCTACAGATAGCTCAGTAAAAAAGATTATGGAAATACCAAAGGGGGCTGAATTTGAGATTATTAATCAAGACACTCCAGCTGGTAATGGTTGTGGAAAACCATGGTTCTATATTTATTATAGTAGTGAATATGGTTATGTGTGTTCATCACTGGTTGGAGTAGTTGGAGAGCAAAGTACATCTTATGAAAGACCTTGGAATTCCCCAGCAAAAGCAATTACTGGTGGAGCACTATTTATCAGTAGTGGTTATATTTCTAAAGGTCAGCACACTTCCTATTTAAAAAAATATAATGTTAATCCTTCTGCATATTATCCTCAGTTTAATCATGAATATATGGCTAATTTAAGAGCACCATCTAGTGAGGCATCTAGTACGTATAATTCATTAAGTAAAAATAATAAATTAAATGAAGCATATGATTTTGTAATACCTTATTTTGATAACATGCCAGAGACAACTTACGATAGTAAATTTAAAGATATTGAACTAAAAAAAATAGATGAAGCTAGTGATGAAAAGTTTGAAGAAATGATTAAAGAATTTCCCGAAAGTTACAAACCATACTTAAGATATCTTCATAGTATTCATGCTAATTGGACATTTACACCACTTAATGCTAAGTATGATTTTTATGAAGGCGTTTCAGTTGAAAATAACGTTAGTAGCATTGAAGTAAGTAGCGGTCACTGTGCTAGTCCAACACAAATTACAGAAAAGGGCTGGTGTATTGCAACAAGAGAAGCAGTAGCGTTCTTTATGGATCCAAGAAACTTTTTAAACGAAAGATATGTTTTTATGTTTGAAAACTTAGGCTTTAAAGAAGTAGACGAAAGTTTAATTAAGGGTGTATTATCTGGAACATTTATGGATAATATAGAACCAATTAGTAATAAAACTTACTCTTTATTGTTTCTAGAAGCCGGTAGGTATGCTAAAGTATCAGCTTTATACCTAGCTAGTTTATCTAGACAGGAAGCAGGCGCTAAACTATCTAATACCACTAATGGTGCCGAGTTTACATATGAAGGATATACTTATTCTGGTTTATATAATTTTTATAATATTGGAGCAAGTAGTAGTGAATCTAATCCGGCTTTAGCTGGCTTAGTATTTGCAAATGGTGGCAAAGGTAAAAATAATGGTGGAGCATCAACACCAGTAGAGCCTAAACCTGAAGAAGGTAAAACTGAAGAAGTTAAAATAGATTTTATAAGTTTATTAGGACTAAGTAAAAATGGTGATTATTATAGTGGAAATGAACCAGGAACAAAGGTAAGTACAATTACAAGTAAAGCAACTGGAAATGCTAAGATAACAGTAAAAAAAGCTAATGGTGAAGAAGTGCTAGGAAGTAGTTTACTTGGAACTGGAATGAAAATCGAATGCATTAATGGTAATCAAAATGAAATTTATGAGTATGTTTTAATGGGAGACACCAATGGTGATGGACTAATAAATTCAGCAGACCTATTAAAGGTTCGTCAGCATTTACTTGAAACTAACAGACTAAATGGTTCATATCTAAAGGCAGCCCTAATGGCTGGTGGAGTAAATGTTAACTCAGCAGATTTACTTAAATTAAGACAATACTTAATTAATCAAGGATAAAAGGAGGATATATGAAGAAGTTTTTATTATTTATTTCGTGTTTATGTTTTAATATAGGAATAGTTTATGCAGCACCAAGTGCTAGTATTTCCGTAAATAAAAGTAGAGTTGAAAATGGTAGTTCAGTAAGTGCAACTGTTACAGTAAAAAGTACAGCAGCTTGGAATATAAGAATTGCATCTAGTGGAGCTACTAGTGGATGCACACAGAAGTTTGCAGATGCAACAGGTAATGGGCAGAATACAACTAAGTCTTTTACAGTTACTTGTAAGGCGACTAGTTTAGGGACAATTAACTTTACAATGACTGGGGATATTACTGATGCTAGTGGTAATAATATTTCAGTAAGTGGTTCTAGAAATGTTAGCGTTGTAAAACCTAGAGAAAAATCTAGTAATAATTATTTAAAGAGCCTAGAAGTTGAAGGCTATGAAATAAGTCCAGCATTTGATAAAAAAACTAGTGAGTATTCTGTAAATGTTCCTTCAACAGTAAGTAAGATTAATATTAAAGCAAGTAAGGAAGATTCATACTCATCAATTAGTGGAACTGGTGAAAAAGAAGTTAGTGAAGGACTTAATACTTTTGATATAACCGTAATAAGTGAAACTGGTGTATCAAATATATATTCTTTAAAAGTTAATGTTTTAGACCAAAACCCAATTGAAGTTACAGTAAACAATATAAAATATACAGTGGTTAAAGAAAGCAAAAACTTAACTAAGCCAGAACTATTTGAAGAAACAACAATAAAAATTGGTGAGTTTGATATACCAGCATTTAAAAATGAGACAACTGGCTATACACTTGTTGGCTTAAAAGACGAAAGTGGAAACATTAGTCTATTTATATATGATGATGGTAAGTATCAAAGTTATGATGAGTATTTAACTAAAAGACTTACTTTAGTATTTAAAACGCCTAGCAAAAGACTAAATAATTTTACTTCTAAAACAATCACTCTAAACGAAAAAGAGATTAGTGCCTTTACCGATGGAAAAGTCACTTTAGTTTATGCAGTCAATTTAGAAGATGGGAAAGAAGCTTACTATAAATATGATGGCGAAGTAATGCAGAAGTTTGATATAGATGAGTATAATAAAGAACAAAAAGATAAAGATTTAAAAGAAGGAATTATATATGGTCTTGCAGCTTTATCTTTAGGATTATTTCTAATAGTAATATTGATACTTGTTAAAAATAAGAAGAAACTTGTAGCACTTAGTGAAAAGTTTAAAGATAACGATATTGATAATGACAAATAGCCTTTATTTAAAGGCTTTTTTTTAGTATAATAGTTTTTAGGTGATAAATATGTTTGAATATATGGGAGACCGTATTAGTAATGCAATTAAGAATATAAAAGGAATGGGTAGAATTACTGAATCAAATATTGGTGATGCTATTCGTGAAATAAAAATGGCCCTATTAGAGGCCGATGTCAATTATGAAGTTGTTAAAGAGTTTACTAGTAATGTTAAAGAGAAAGCATTGGGCTTAGATGTTAATAAGAGCTTAAAGCCAGATGAAGTGTTTATAAAGTTAGTTAAAGATGAACTTATAAGTTTATTAGGTTCTGATTATGTACCACTTGTTACTGATAAAAAGTTTGTTTGTATTATGCTTGTGGGCTTACAAGGTTCTGGTAAAACAACGACATGTGGTAAAATAGCTAATTTAGTGCGTAAGAAAAATAGTAAGAATCCATTACTTGTTGCTTGTGATGTTTATAGACCAGCCGCTATTGATCAGTTATGTGAAGTAGGAAAGAGTTTAGGCATTCCTGTATTTACTAAGGGTAAGGAAGATCCACGAGTTATTGTAAAAGAAGCATTAGAGTATGCAAAGACTAATAATAATGATTATGTTATTATCGATACTGCTGGTAGACTACATGTTGATGAAGAGTTAATGAAAGAACTTATTGATATAAATGAGATTGCAAATCCAGATGAAATTATCCTAGTAATTGATGCGATGATGGGACAAGATGCAATAAATGTTATTCGTGGATTTAATGATAAACTTCCACTTACTGGTGCTATCTTAACTAAAATGGATGGCGATACTAAGGGTGGTGTTGCTTTATCTGTTAGACATTTAACAAATATACCAATTAAGTTTGTTGGTGATAGTGAAAAGTTAGATGGATTAAGTCCTTTTTATCCAGAGAGAATGGCAGAACGTATTTTAGATATGGGAGATATTTTGTCTATTGCAGAGAAGGCAGAGAGTGTTATTGATGAAGATGAAGCTAAAGATTTAACGCGTAAGATGAAAAAAGGCTCTTATGATTTAGAAGATTTTCTTACTAATATGAAACAAATTAGAAAGTTAGGACCACTTGAAAATATCTTAAAGATGCTTCCTGGTGCAAGAAATATGGGACTTAATAATATTATTATTAATCCAAAGGATATGGCTCATGTTGAAGCAATAGTCTTATCTATGACACCTTACGAAAGAAGACATCCAGAAGTTTTAAAGGCTAGTCGTAAGATTAGAATAGCAAAGGGTTCTGGAAGAAGTGTTGAAGAAGTTAATAGACTTTTAAAGCAATTTGAGATGATGAAAGACATGATGAAGAAGATGAGTAGTGGTAACTTTAAGATGCCTTTTTAGGTGTCTTTTTTACAAAAGTGTGATCAAAGCAAAAAAAGGAGAAAATATGGAAGAAAGAGTATTTAATAAATTAGTTAGGGATAAGATTCCCGAGAAGATAAAAAATAATGGAGAAGTACCTTATACAAGAGTACTAAGTGATGAGGAGTTTAGAATAGAACTTGAAAAGAAGTTATTAGAAGAATGTAATGAAGTATTAAAAGCAGTGAGTCTAGAGGAGAGAGTAGAAGAACTAGCAGACGTGCTTGAAGTATTATGCGCAATAGGCGCTCTTGAAGGTAAAGACTTAGATAGTATAATTTCTGTTATGAAAAGCAAGCGTGAAAAAAGAGGCGGGTTTAGTCAAAAAATATTTTTGGAGAAGACAACAAAATAATTTCACTTGATTTTAGACCTATTAAGTGTTAAAATCTTTTTATAAAGCGAAGATATAGGATTATAGTTAAAGATAATTTTAAGAGAGTTAGTGGCTGGTGAGAACTAATAAGGACTTTAACGAATCTACCTATTAGTGATGTTAATAGCATCCGGCATTGCCGTTATATGAATTAAGTTAAATTGAGGATGGTACCGCATTTATATGCTCCTTGTGTGCCGTTCTTTTTTTGTTAAGAAAAGAGAGGGTTTTATGAATAAACGATCGGATAGAATGCTTATGTTTAATAATTTATTTAAAAGAAAGGTTGATGATGTAAAATGATAGATATTAAACTTATTAGAGAAAATAGAGAATTAGTTAAAGAAAATATTAAGAAGAAATTTCAAGACGAAAAATTACCTTTAGTTGATGAAATTTATGAGTTAGATGAAGCAGTAAGAGATGCCAAGGTTAAAGGTGATAATTTGCGAGCAGAGAAAAACAAGTTATCTGGTGAGATTGGTAAGTTAATGCGAGATGGCAAGAAAGAAGAAGCAGAAGATATTAAGAAAAAAATTGCTGATATGGATGCACAGATTAAGATATTAGAAGTTTCTTTTGAAAAGAAGAATGCTCTTATTAAAGAGAAGATGATGGTAATACCTAATATTATAGATGAAAGTGTGCCAATTGGAAAAGATGATAGTGAAAATGTTGAGGTTCAAAGATTTGGAGAGGCTTATAAGCCAAGTTTTGAGATACCTTATCATGCTGATATTATTGCGATGTATAATGGATTAGATAAAGAATCTGCTGGTAGAACTAGTGGTGAAGGATTTTATTATTTATTAGGTGATGTTGCTAGACTTCATGAAGCGATGATTGCTTATGCTAGAGATTATATGATCGATAAAGGATTTACTTATGCAATTCCACCTTTTATGATTCATGCTGGTGTTGTTACTGGGGTTATGTCATTTCCTGAGATGGAAGCAATGATGTATAAGATTGAAGGAGAAGATTTATACTTAATTGGTACTAGTGAGCACTCAATGATAGGTAGATTCCAAGGACAACTTATTGATAAAAAAAGTTTACCTATTAAGATGACTAGTTATTCACCTTGTTTTAGAAAAGAGGGTGGATCTCATGGTTTAGAGGAACGTGGTTTATATAGAGTTCATCAATTTGAAAAGGAAGAGATGATCGTTCTTTGCGAGCCAGAAGATTCAATGAAGTTCTATAATGAAATGTGGAAATATACTGTTGAAGTGTTTAGAAACATGAATGTACCAGTTAGACAGTTAGAATGTTGTAGTGGTGATTTAGCTGATTTAAAGGTTAAGAGTTGTGATATTGAGGCTTGGAGTCCTAGACAAGAGAAGTATTTTGAAGTTGGATCATGCTCTAATTTAGGTGATGCACAAGCAAGAAGACTAGGTATTAGAGTTAAGGGAGATAATGGTAATTATTACTTACATACTTTAAATAATACAGTTGTGGCTAGTCCTAGAGGATTAATTGCAGTACTTGAAAATAATTATAATGAAGATGGAACTCTTACTATACCTGAAGTGTTAAGACCATACATGGGTGGTAAAGAAAAGCTTATTCCAGTGAAATAGAGTAACAGAAATGTTATTCTTTTTTTATATTGAGACATAATAAAGTAAACTAAGTGTTAAATAAGATAAAAAAATTAAATAATTTATTTTTTATAAGGTGGTTAATAAAAATAAATATGGTGCCTAGCAATTAAGCCAAACTAATAAAGTATAAATATAAAAGTGAATGGTTCCGTAAAATATTTTAGATTAAAAATTAACTAGACATTAAAGTTTGTGTGATATATAATATTTATAGAAAGTAGAGGTTAAAATAATGGAGCAAGAAGAAATGAAAAAGAAACAAAAAAGAGTAATGATTTATGTAATAATTATATCACTTATATGCGTTGTAGGTGTATCATATGCATTCTTTACTGCTGGAATGAGTTCTGAAACAAGCACTACAGTAAGAGCTGATGCCGGAACAATGAAAATTACTTATAGTGGAGGAGCAAATATAAATCTAGCTGGAATATATCCTAAAGATGATGTATGGGCTACAAAAACTATAACAGTAACTGGTAATAATACAACAGATGCTGAAATGTACTATAAACTAACTTTAGTAGTGGACTCAAACACATTTAAAACAGATGATCCATTACAATATGAACTAGTAAGCACTAATACTAGTACTAATGGAGAAATAATTCCAAATATATCTAAAACTGATATTACTGGTACATCTATAGAACTAGGTAGTGGACATTTTGTAAAAGCAAATAATGCTAAACATACATATCTATTAAAGATATATTATCCTAAGAAAGCAACTAGTCAAAATGCAAATCAAGGAGCAGCATTTAGTGCTCATGTAGAGATAACAAGTGCTAAAGCACCTACTGTTAGTACTTTTGCAGAGACTATACTAGCAAAAAATGAAGTTAAGACGCCAATAACTACACCAGGAGCAGCAATATCTACTGCTAGTGAAGCTTTACTTGCATCTGCAGAAGATAATAATGGTACATCTTATTACTTTAGAGGTGCAGTTAAAAATAACTATGTAGAGTTTGCTAATAAGTGTTGGAGAATAGTAAGAGTTAGTGGAGATGGTT